>VOFC01004341.1_pt1 | contig 31704 bp, 50 predicted proteins | sample 5384161 | NCBI WGS metagenome assembly VOFC01 (sample SAMN12384722, study PRJNA508395) | human gut metagenome | isolation source: healthy gut B | host: Homo sapiens
CTGCGCCGCAACAGTATGTGGCTCCAGCAGATTTTTTTAGTTACGTATTGCTTTCAATCAAATTCTTCTAATATACAACTGGTAGCCAACCTTTTCATATCTTTGAACCTCAATAGGAGGAATATTTTCAAAGACTCCTCGTAAACGACTTATTGCATTATGAAGTCTCGACTCATTATTCGATTTGTTCGACCAAAAATTTCTTGTATTTCTTCATCTTTTTAATATAAATTTGAGCTTCCAAGAAATGTCTTAATAAAACAGATATTTGTGGTTTCATTAGAATTTCCTCTTTTACCAACTATTAGCTTTTTAAGTCTGCATCAAATATAATATTTTGATCTAATTGATAGACATGAGCAGAAGTAGAATAAGAATATTTTTATGTTTTTTCGAAAAAAAACAACATTATAATACTAGTAATTATGAGTAACCAATAGATGAAAGCATAAATGATTCCTCTTTGTACCTACAAGATCAAAAAACGAAAAGCTACAAAAAGCCTTTTAATTCAACTTCGCAACGATAACCTATCGTTATATCAAAACAAGCTATATAATCTTCAAGAAGAAGGTCGTTCGGAAATACGCAACTTGTAGTATTTCCGTCTTTATCAGACAAGAAAATTGTAAAGCAAAAAGCGGTAAACATTTTTGCTGTTCCAAGTGTTGTTGCCACTTCCCATATAAAGAATCCACCACTAAAAAGGTGTTCTACCAAATAAGCGGAATGTAAAATACGCAATCGTGGATCATGAGCTATATTTCTTCTACTTTTTTCTCTATCCAAATAATACCCATGTTCCCCACTTTCATCTGTCAGATAAACAGTATCAGGATATTCCTCCAATTGACGTTTCCGTTCACTAGTGGAAAGATAGCCTTCAAAAGAATCTTCTTGCAATTGTCGCAATAAAAACCTCTTTGAATGTTCTTTCCAACTTTTCGCAATACGCTTTTTTCTAACACTATAATATAGCTGTCCTAAAATGAAAAAAAGGCTATCCCCAAGAAAAAAACTATTAATAAAGGATACATCTTTTGTTTTCCAATATACACAATCATATCGCTTAGCTTCTCATTAATCTCATCACGTGACTTATTTATCTGTTTGAATAGCGCAAAGGTAATAATTTGCAAAACCAACGGACGATATTAAAAACTATTTTTAGCCATTCATACCTCTTTTTTTCCATGTACATCCAAGCAAACTACTTATCTTAATATTTCATTATCCAGCAATCGGCATTATTCCCCAGCTGATTAAGTTCTTATTCCGTTTTTACTATATATAATATAGGGTTATCATCGTCAACAAAATTAACGTCTTTAAAAACCGCCTTCCCTTTTTTCCGTAAAGTTCACTTCCCTGCATTTTCAATGTCCATTGGACTCAAAATTGCAATAAATTCATCTTGCCCTTTCGTGAACTCAAAAAAGAGATATTGTAGTCCGGTTAAATCATCAACACAATTTTTTCAAATGTATATGACCGGGTTACTCCCTGTCTTTTATCATATACAGCAACACAAGGCATTTGCTTGTCGAAGAATATTAATTGTATGTAATTTCTATTTTCCGTTAAATATTTAATTTTTTCCACGAGAATTTGCTAATTTCTTTTTTACTTCCCTATGAGGAATATCTTCTAAATCCTCAAAATCAATACTTTCTTCGCCAAAGTTCACTTCATAGGCAACCTTTATTCTATGATCGGATTGCATCTCATAAATCTTATTATCCAAATAGATCCGATATAGCAAAAAATAGAATCTTGTTTAGAAAAAGGGGTGTATAAGCATCAAAAGATTATCTCCCTATTCGTTTATTCGGAAAATCTTCATATAGTATCCTTCCTTTTATATCAGTCACAATAAGATTACCCCTATCAAGTCTATCACACAAAATGCAACTGATTTTTCTGATATTCCATAGCATCAGCAAAGAAATCGAGAGTTGTCCTAAAGAGGCTGTCCAGACAAAGAATAAGTAAAGAGTTTTTTCTTATCACAAAGCACATAAATTAAATTCTTTTCCTTTGTCTATGGAAAAAATCATTAATTTGCATATATTCATTAGGCCCGCCCTCTTTTTCCAATAGCAAATTTATATTCTCCCTGGGTATCGAATACATACAAACGGGCACTATGCATTTTATCCAAAACAAATATCTTCCCATCATAAAATTCCAACTTACTTATCCCTGCCTATCAGACAACTATCATTGGTTTCATGGAATAACGGAAAAAGATGAAGCTATGTTTGACAACTTAAATTTCCCGCCATTAATCTCCTGACAATCAATCATCTTATATTCACCATATTCGGAGTGTTTATAGTAGAAGACCGCCTGCATGAAGATACTAAAACTAAAAAGGAAGAAAAAAGAATAGAAAAACGATACTATTTTTTCAGAACTGTAATACACACCGACATATTCCACCTCGATTTACCAATAGATGTAATCATGCTATTTCGTCTTGCCATTAATTTCATCACGTGATTTATTTATATGTTTGAATAACACAAAGATAATATTATTTATAATAACCAACAGATAATATTAAAAACTATTTAGCCATTCATACCTCTTTTTTCCATGTACATCCAAGCAAACTACTTATCTTAATATTCATTATCCAGCAATCGGCATTATTCCCCAACTGGGAAACTTCATCATTTCAAATAATATTTCAATATGACAGGGTTATCATCTTCTGCCAACGCCTCCATTTTACGAATTTCTTGTGGTGACATCAAATTACGATCCATATTGAGACAACTCATCCGGTTGGCAAATAGCAAGTAATACATTATCTATTATACCAAAACAAGGATACATAAAGAAGGGCTTTCCTTCTTTCAACAGAAAAACCTTCATTCTTTTTCCTATTATAAATATAATGACTGCCATATCCTCTCACTGCTTTAGCTAAAAAGATATATACATAATCATCATTGAAAAATTTAAGCAATGGCAAAGTCTTTCCTGATTTCCTCAGATATTGATATCTTTCCGTTGCGTCTTCTGTTATTTTTCTTCTTTCCTCATCAGAGTCAGTTCTCTTTCCGCTCGCCCTTCCAGGCAAGTTATCATCTTCAACTTCCGCATCTCCAAAATCAAGATACATCATAGGATTAAGTTTCTTTTCTTTCGCATCTATTTGATAGAAATAATAATTAAGTCCGAAAGGAACAAAATAAAATTGTTCTCTATATGATAAAAACAATTATGCGCCATAGTGTTTTCGGAAATAGTTCCTTCATAATTTGCACTAATAGCCTTCTTGGTTCTCAAGTCAACAAACGAGACTTCTTGATCAGTCCATATAAAAGAATAAGTAAAGACATAATTATCGGCATCTAAAGCCATCAAATCCAACAGGAAATTCCGGTTTAAACTTTCTCTTTGCCAATAGCTCAAATGTTGGACTATAAGTATATATTGTTCCATAAGGATTGAGCAGATCAATACCTTTTAAGTAAGGATTTAGATTAATATCCAATACCATGACGTAATCTTCCGGTCCTTGCCCTTTCATCTTCTTTGAATTTGCAACATATTGCCCATTCCCCGAAAAACGTATAAATGATTTGATCACTCGTATAAATAATAAAGAGATCCGTACTTTTTATCGTAAATAACTTTATTACATCTATAGAACAAAGATGAGTCATTCGTTTCCAAAGGCACAATCTCTATTTTTCTAAAAAACAATGAAACATCCTATGAAACTTCATCTACTTCGACCGGTATTATTTCAATACCACTTAGCAAACTCTTATTGTTCGTGGAACACGCACAAATAATAATCGATAATACTATTAAACTGGCTGTTTTAATCATTAGTTTTCTATGGAAAATAGTACTTTTAGTTTTCATTGTGTGTCACATTTTTGTATGTCTTAACTACAAAGTTAACGTAATCTATGACAATTATAGAATATCACTCACTATTTTATCTTTTCTCATTAGAAAATCTGTCCTATTTTTAAAATTTATCAAATACTAAGTCAAAAAGAAAATTACCACTCCGACCCTGCCAATGGCATACTTTATTTCTGTATCAACAGAGTGACGCTATCGCATACAAATAGCAACGGTATAGAGACCGGATAGCTACGCTATTCCGACCCTATACCGTCGCTATATAAAAAACCCAATATAATTGTGTTGATTTCTAGTTTCCGCGCTGTGTAGGCAGGGTAAATTCTTGCGAATCACAAATTATTCCATTCTCGTCCGCCACTGCGACACGGAATGTCACTTCACCGTCTTTCAATTTTTCACCTGCATGAATGGAAGCGGTGTAACGAATACCTTCACCCGGAAGAATTTCCTCCACCATCACAGAAGGAGAAATGCCGAGATGCTTCACCTTCCCCACCGTTTCTACCACAGGGGAACTACATTATAAACAGGATTTCCGTCCTTCATTCATAATCTCAAAGATTATCTTGCTATTTTCTCCCGCATCAATCACATGACTGCGATTATCATCTATAAAACGGATCTTGCGCAAGCTTCAGTTGAGAAATAGGCTGCTGCACCTGTGGCTGCTTCTTATATTTTGCACACGGACTTCCCTCACTTCAGGAATATACGCATCCTCCTCTATTTGCTCTTGTCTCGGTGCCGTCAACGCGTTTCCATAGCTGCACCGGCAATGGTCCCCACAATATTTCCAATAGCAGAACCGCGATAACCGCCTCTCCAGCCATGATTATTATCCCCGATAAGCCCGCCTATCGAGCTTCCCAGACTTCCCCCAATTGCAGCACCACCTACAATTGCTCCGGGATTTCCCATACGTCCCGATGCACACCCGCTCAACATCAGAGCAGAAAGCAGAATTACTGTTATTTGTTTCTTCATGAGTCATCTCTATTTTGTTATTATTTATTCTATCACTTTAAAACGGGCAAAACGCAATAATAGTTGTTTGTCACCCGCATTTTTAAAATGAATAGTTGCTTTCGCATTATCTCCCGTTCCTTCTACTTTAATCACTTCACCCAGTCCGAAACGTTCGTGCTCTATCATCTGTCCGGCACGTACTCCCGTCACCGACGCAGATTCGGCTGCCGACTGTGCACTACTGCTTCCACTCACCGCACTCACTTTTTTTCAAATTCTTCGGCACACTGGGGGCAATAATCTGTGCTTTCGGACGTTCACGCTGTTCGGAAGAATTTACTACCAAAGGCATTCGCGACGGAGAAGCGGAACGAGTGAAGCCTCCCTCAATCTCCCTGCGGAAACGCCCTGCGCCTTCATCAACCGAACCAGGTATTTTCATTTGATAAAGGTAAACGTAGATATTTCTCATCAATATCATGCAAAAAAGCGACTAGGACTGCCAAACTCCATTTTCCGTAACGAAGCGACTTTTGGCATAAGACAAAAAACAATGTTCTTCCGCACGAGTAATGGCTACATAAACAGTCGTCGCTCTTCTTCTAATGCACGTGAGAATCAATCACCATGACTACTAGGGAAAAAGATTTTCTTCCAAACCAACGACAAATACATTCTTAAATTCCAACCCTTTAGCAGAATGAATGGTCATTAATGTTACCTTTTCTTCCATCATCTGCTTTATCAGAATCTTGGTCTGTATACAATGTTTTCCGAAAGAAAATCAACCAAAGATACATCTGCATTTCCTTCTTCTTGTTGGATATACAAAAAGTCATTTATTCCATTCACAAACTCTTCTATATTTTCCTTACGACTCAGCCCTCAGAAGAATTATCTTGGCAAACCTCATTCATAATACCCGACCGACGAATAATATCTAGACCTATTTCATAAGCATTTTTATTAATATCATCAGCAATGAAACTTTCTATCAGTTCACGGAAACCTTGCATTTTGGCGTATGTACCTTTATTAACATTAATCCATAGATAAAAAGGATTACATAGCACAGTCCACAAACTGACTCCATTATTTGCGGATACATCTATTATTTTATCGATTGTAGTCTCACAATGCCACGGGTTGGATAATTAATAGTCCGTTTGAATGCTTCCTCATCATCAGGATTTTACCACTAACCGAAAATATGATATTACATCTTTAATCTCTTTACGCTGATAAAAAGACAAACCTCCATAAATTTTATAAGGTATACCACGTTTCCGTAAAAGCTTCTTCAAAAATTCGACTTTGCGCATTAGTGCGATATAAAATAGCAAAGTCATTATACTCACAATCATTTTTGCGACGCAATTCAATAATCTTGTTTACTACAATTTCACCTTCTTCCACATCGCTATAAGCCTCAAATACATCAATAGGTTCTCCTTTATCCTTTTTGCAGAAACAACCTTTTTTAGGAATTTGTTGTCTATTTTTCTCTATAAGACTATTGGCCGCATCAACAATCGTTTTCTAGAACGATAGTTTTTCTCAAGTTTAAACTCTCTTTCTTTCCCTGATGTCCAATCAAAGACTTTTGCATTAGAGTATTTTTTAGTAAAAGAAAGTATATTATCGATATCCGCACCACGAAATGAATAAATACTCTGCGCATCATCTCCCACCACACAAATCCGTCTTGGCAACACTGTTTCGTCCCGCATCTTATAAGTATTTTTATTTTCGTTCAGGTTTTGCATCAATTGACGTACAATTTCATCTTGTACTTTATTTGTATCCTGATACTCATCCACCAAGACATAACGAAATTGGTCTTGATAACGAGCTAATATTTCTGGAAAATCACGAAAAAAAGAATATAAGTATATACCAGTAAATCATCAAAATCCATGACATTCGCCAATCTACATCGTTCCCAATAATGAGCATATATTTCTCGAATCATGGGCATCTTGACAGCCCTATCACTTTCATACACTTCCTTATCGGCGGCATATCTTGTAGGAGAAAGCAAATGATTCTTCGCATTAGAAATACGTGCTTGCACTATTCCCGGTCTATAAATCTTCTCGTCCAGTTTCATTTCTTTGATGATAGAATGAATCATACTCTTACTATCTGTTGTATCATAAATAGTAAATTGTGAAGTAAATCCAATATATTGTGCTTCAGTACGAAGAATGGGAGAAAATAGAATGAAATGTACCCATCCATAAATAACGTGCCCGCTCCATGCCTACCTGTTGGGCAATACGTTTCCTTCATCTCACGCGCCGCCTTATTAGTAAAGGTCAATGCAAGGATGTTCCACGGATTATAATCGTTCTCCAGCAAATAGGAAATTTTATAAGTCAACACGCGCGTCTTTCCCGAACCTGCGCCAGCTATCACTAACGACGGTCCATCAATATAAGTCACAGCTTCATACTGACTTTCATTCAATTCATCTTTATAATTGGTATTCATAACAGCATTATAAAAACTATGAGGATTTTTAACAAACCCTTGGCGTTCAAATTTGTTCTCAATACAAAAGTATAATATTCATTTGAGAATGAAGGTATTTTTTTATGATTTTTTTCATCACTAACTATTTTAACCTAATCCCCCAAAAGCAATGAAAAAGAGGTATATTTTTATCAATTATTTTAGGCTTGTGCCTGATGACCTGCATTCCGCAGGTCATGGCGCAAAAACAAAGCCGCATGGAAAAGTTGCTCATGTATCTGAACGACAACGACGCCGACCAATGGCAGAAGAACCGGGAACAACTGGATGATGAGACGCAAACTTATTACTGCTGAAGAACTGGCACTACTGGATGTGCTCCACCAACTATGGAATGAACATAGCGAACAGGCTGCCACAAACTATTTCGGATGTTACGGAAAGCTTTCCAAGGAAATTTTTCCACGATTTGTGACGAAGAAAAATACAGCTTTCCGATACGGAACAGAGCTGAACAGTCGATTATCTACATCCTGGAAGGCCTCGAAAGATAAAATTCCTTTCAGCCGGGCACTGCTGGACAGCATTCGCTCGACTGATTATCCGGTCGACTCCGTAATGCTGCAAAGGCTGCAGGATATTCGCGAACTGGCATTATTGGAAGGTATGCTAAAAACACCCACGCCCGGCATCTTATCAGACGTATCTCGCAGAATATCCAAACGGAAAGTTCATCGCACAAGTCAACGCGGCCGAAAACAAACGGCTCTATCAACTTGTGGAAAAAGATCCTTCTTCCGGAAATTTCAAAGCATTCTTCGACAATGCCGATATGCAGAAATTCTTTAGGGATAAAGACAGTCGTCCTTATCTTGCGGAGGTCCGTTCGCTTTTACGACAATTTCCTGTTCCAGCACATCGACAGTCTCCAAAAAAGAAGGGAATGCCACTGCGATCCGCCAAATTATCGACGACTACAAGCATACGCCGTACCTGACTGCCACCCGCCCGTACTCATCTGGATGATTTGGAATATCTTGAGCGAGAAAGCTGATTTTGAACTGTTGAAACCGGCTATTGTCAATTCTGAGTCTTTGAGTTTACTGAAAGATTTCTCTGTACACATCATTACAAAGAATTTCGTGACCAGGCAAATGCACTACGTAACCCATTCGTCTTGCAAGCCATTCTCGCCACTCCTACCTCTGTAAAATATTACAATCAGGGGAAGGTTGATAAAGTCCGTAGAAAATGATAGTACGGGGAAATATCTCAACCACTTATACATACAATGAGAAAGGACAGCTCACCACTATGCTTTCAATCACCGAAAAAACGGGCAAATAAGTAACGAGATACAAACGAACAGACTGTACGATCCGCAAGGGCACTGCATCTTTGAGGTGAAGACGAATCCGAAAACCAAAACGGACATTTACCGGCAAACACGCCGCATTGGTGCCGACGGAAGCATAGAAAGCGACTCGCTGAAATATACAGACGGAAGATTCACTGTCAGCACCTACAACAAGCAGGGACAACTGACAGAAACCAAGGAATACAACAAGAACGGGGAACTTCAGGCATATAAGGCCAATAAAGTATGACGAAAAAGGACGGCTGACGGAATCACAACACCAAAATCTGCAGTTCGCCAACGTACCGGATCAAATTCTTTCTCAAAAAGAATCGTATGAATATGACAAATACGGCTACCTGACCCGGATAGTTTACCAACGCATAACGGGCAATAACCAGAAAACTTCCGGTTACCTGACTTGCCTGTACGATGATTATGGTAACCGGATTGACGGTAACTCCTATTACGAATATGATAATACAGGACAATGGATCTATCGCGCAGACCGCGACAATCCGAAGGAAACAGAGCGTGTACAGTACATTTACAAAAAAAATGAGATGTAGTGAACCTTTTCCGCCAACCTGCTGTTATTATAGTATAACAAAACCATTTAAAGTTTTGACAATATGAATACTATATTAATGTCTTTAATAATTATGACCATGACTTACGAAATGCCTAAACTTCCTTACGCAAACAATGCGCTGGAACCTGTAATCAGTCAGCAAACGATAGATTTCCATTACGGAAAACATCTACAAACGTATGTAAATAATCTGAATAGCCTTGTGCCCGGAACAGAATATGAAGGTAAAACGGTAGAAGAAATCGTTGCCTCAGCACCGGACGGAGCTATATTCAATAATGCGGGACAAGTATTGAACCACAATCTGTATTTCCTCCAATTCGCTCCGAAACCTTCGAAAAAGGAACCGGCAGGCAAACTGGGAGAAGCCATCAAACGTGATTTCGGCAGCTTTGAAAACTTCAAGAAAGAATTCAATGCAGCAGCAGTCGGATTGTTTGGTTCTGGTTGGGCCTGGTTGTCCGTAGACAAGAACGGTAAACTGCATATCACCAAAGAAGGAAACGGCAGTAACCCTGTACGCGCCGGACTGAAACCACTTCTGGGTTTTGATGTGTGGGAACACTCCTACTACCTGGACTACCAGAACCGCCGCGCCGACCACGTGAACGCCCTGTGGAATATCATCGACTGGGATGTGGTAGAAAAAGAATGTAACCGGACGCATATAATAAACTAAACTATACTATTTAAAAGGTCGTTGTGAATTTCACAGCGGCCTTTTTCTAGCATCAAAAAAGGTAATATATTTATTGGATATCAGCTACCTAAGTTGTATTTTTGCGATACTTGCATCAACATAACACACCATTATGACACTTTATAAAAGAAATAAGATATTGTTCATTGTCTTCATTGCTCTCCTATTCTTCTCCCCCCGTTTATGCAATGCTGTCCGACACAGAAGAATCTGCAGAAGAGATACTTTTCATTACCTCCTATAATTCTGATACTAAATATACCTACGACAACATATCAACATTTTATACAGACTTATACCCAACTGGGCGGAAAGTACTCCACTATCGTAGAAAATATGAATGTAACGGATTTTGTCACAGGCCCATAAATGGAAAGAAACGCTAACCGAGATTCTGGATAAACATCCGGGTGCAAAATTAGTTATTTTCCTCGGCGGTGAGGCATGGAGCAGCTTCCTTCATCTCGAAGATGAGAAATACAAAAGACTCCCGTATTCTTTGCAATGGCATCCCGCAACGGCATCCGAATTCCGGATGAGCCTATTGATATGCAACAATATGAACCCCAGAGCATTGACTTGACGGAACGAATGAAAGAATATAATGTAAAATACTGTTCTTCATACGAATACGATATTAACAAGGATATAGAAATGATGAAATATTTCTATCCGGAAATGGAACATCTGGCATTTGTTTCGGATAATACATACAACGGTCTTGCCGAACAGGCCTGGTTTAAAAAGAATCTGAAAAATCATCCGGAACTGTCTATCACTTACATCGACGGCCGAATCCATACACTTGATATGGCGGTCAACCAATTACGTGTTCTCCCAAAAATTCGGTAATGCTGCTTGGCATCTGGCGAATTGATAACAGAGGAATCACCTATATGAATAATTCCGTTTATGCTTTCTCCAAAGCAAATCCTTTATTGCCTGTGTTCAGTCTGACGTCCACCGCAATAGGTTATTGGGCTATCGGAGGATATGTCCCCCCAATATGAAGGGATAGCCAAAGGAATGGGAGAATACGCATATCAGTTTCTGGATAAAGGAAAAATGACATCCGTAGCATTAATATATTACCCAACAAATATAAATTTGATGCCAATAAATTAAAAAGAATGGGGATTTGAAGACAAGAAGTTACCCATTAATTCAATCGTAATCAACCAGCCGATCCCTTTCTTTGTGGCTTACAAAACGGAAGTACAGTTTATCCTGCTCACCTTCTTTGTATTGATAGGCGGACTGATGATTGCATTGTATTACTATTACCGGACTAAAATTCTGAAGAATCGTCTGGAAAGAACAACGAAACAACTACGGGAAGATAAAAAGAAACTGGAAGCGTCGGAGATAGAATTGCGTGACGCCAAAGAGCGTGCGGAGGAAGCCAACCAGCTAAAGAGTGCTTTTTGTGTCGAATATGAGTCACGAAATACGTACGCCATTAAATGCAATCGTAGGTTTCTCCAGTTTGCTAATCAATTCCGTAGAACCTTCGGAAGAATTACAAGAATATGCCAATATCATCCAGACCAATTCTAACCTGTTGCTACAGCTTATCAGCGACGTACTGGATGTATCGCGTCTCGAATCGGGAAAGCTGCAATTCAACTATGAATGGTGCGAACTGGTGACTCATTGCCAAAATATGATTACCCTGACCAACCGGAACAAAACAACGAATGCAGACGTCAGGCTGCAAATGCCCCAAAGAGCCATATATGCTCTATACCGACCCGTTGCGTCTGCAACAAATCATCATCAACCTGCTGAATAATGCGTTAAAATTCACTCCCGCCGGAGGAAGCATTACATTGGATTACACGGTGGACAAAGAAAAACAGTGTATGCTATTTTCTGTGACCGACAGCGGTGCAGGAATCCCCGAAGACAAGCAGGAACTGGTATTCCAGCGTTTTGAGAAGCTCAACGAATTTGTGCAGGGAACAGGCTTGGGACTGGCAATCTGCAAACTGACCATACAACGCATGGGAGGCGATATCTGGATTGACAAAGATTACAAAGGCGGCGCGCGATTTATCTTCTCTCATCCTATCAAAGAAAGGGAATCAACAGAAAAATGAAAAAAATCGGTTGATTTAGTGTTTTTCTGTTTCTTTTTCGCTTACTTTGCTCCCGTAAAGACAAAGGGGTGCCCCACGAGGGGCTGAGATTATACCCTAGGAACCTGAGGCAGTTAGCACTGACGTAGGGATTGTGTTTCTTCTTATCGCCTTTCTTATAAAAAGCACGCTCTTTGTATTTACTTTCAACTTATTAATACTGATAGGACAATGAAAGTACAAGTTAACAACAAAGAGGTGGAAATAACTCCCCGGCTCTACCCTTACACAACTGGACTGCCCAACTGGAACTTCCGGCACAAGGCATCGCTATTGCCGTAAACAACAAAATGATTCCACGTACCGAATGGGAACGTTTTTCGTTGCACGAGAATGACAATCTGGTTATAATTAAAGCTGCTTGCGGAGGATAGTAAGATGATCAGTCTACAATTTATCACCCACCGGACCGATCGGTATACTTATTTCGAATCGGCACGTATGGCACTTGAAGGAGGATGCAAATGGATTCAGCTACGCATGAAGGAAGCTCCCTTGAAGAAGTGGAAGCTGTAGCCTTGCAACTAAAGCCTCTCTGCAAAGAGCAAGAAGTATCTTATTCTGGACGACCACGTCGAACTTGCCAAGAAGCTGGAAGTGGACGGAGTGCATCTGGGCAAAAAAGATATGCCTATAGATCAGGCAAGACAGATACTCGGAGAAGCCTTTATCATCGGAGGTACGGCCAATACATTCGAAGATGTCCTACAGCACTACCGTGCCGGAGCGGATTACCTCGGCATCGGTCCTTTCCGGTTTACCACTACAAAGAAAACCTGAGTCCTGTTCTGGGACTGGAAGGTTATGCCGCTATTTTATCTCAGATGAAGGAAGGCGAATATCGAACTGCCGGTAGTAGCCATCGGAGGAATCACCTGTGAGGATATACCCGCCATACTACGAAACCGGAGTGAACGGAATAGCACTTTCGGAACGATTCTTCGGGCGGAGGATCCGGCAGCGGAAACACGAAAGATTTTTGAAATAATCAAATAAAATAATTGAAAAGTGGAAAAGTTAGTAATTGCAGGCCGTGAGTTCGACTCCCGCCTTTTTCTGGGTACAGGAAAATTCAATTCCAATGAAGTAATGGAACAAGCCATTCTGACATCGGGCACTGAAATGGTAACCGTAGCAATGAAGCGCATCGACATGGACGATAAAGAGGACGATATGCTGAAACATATTATTCATCCACATATCCAGTTGCTACCCAACACATCGGGAGTACGCGATGCGGAAGAAGCTGTTTTCGCCGCACAGATGGCACGTGAAGCTTTTTGGTACCAACTGGCTGAAACTGGAAATCCATCCGGATCCGCGTTATCTGCTCCCCGACTCTATCGAAACCCTGAAGGCTACAGAACAGCTTGTTAAACTGGGCTTCATCGTATTACCTTATTGCCAGGCCGACCCTGTGCTCTGCAAACGACTGGAAGAAGCAGGTGCGGCTACGGTCATGCCTCTCGGCGCTCCGATCGGCACGAACAAAGGATTGCAAACGAAAGAATTCCTGCAGATTATTATCGAACAGGCCGGTATCCCCGTTGTCGTAGATGCCGGAATCGGTGCACCGAGCCACGCTGCCGAAGCAATGGAACTGGGAGCTTCTGCCGTACTGGTAAATACCGCCATCGCCGTAGCAGGCAATCCAGTAGAAATGGCGTTGGCCTTCAAAGCCGCCACCGAAGCCGGAAGACGGGCATACGAAGCAGGACTGGGTCTGCAGGCTGATAACTTTATAGCAGAAGCAAGTTCACCTTTAACTGCATTTTTGGAATAAGTAATAGGTGATAAGTAATAGGTAATAAGTAGGGAGTAGTGTTTGTTTCACTATTCTTAATAATACGATAATAAAATTCTATGGAACAAAAAATAAAATTCCCCCGTTCTCAAAAGTGTATATCTGCCGGTAAACTCTATCCGAACATCCGTGTAGCCATGCGGAAAGTTGAACAAGTGCCCAGTGTCAGCTTCGAAGGAGAAGAAAAGATAGCTACTCCGAATCCGGAAGTATACGTATATGACACCAGCGGTCCGTTCAGTGACCCGTGCAATGAGCATTGATCTTAAGAAAGGACTTCCCCGCTTACGTGAAGAATGGATTGTGGGACGCGGTGACGTAGAGCAACGTCCCCGAAATCACTTCGAATACGGACAAAATGAGACGTGATGACAAAAGTCTGACCACCTGCGCTTTGAACATATCTCACTACCCTATCGTGCCAAAAAGGAGAAGCTATTACCCAAATGGCATATGCCAAAAAAGGAATAATCACTCCAGAAATGGAATATGTAGCGATCCGCGAGAATATGAACTGCGAGGAGTTGGGAATCGAAACACATATTACTCCCGAATTTGTCCGTAAGGAAATAGCAGCCGGACGTGCCATATTACCCGCCAACATCAATCATCCCGAAGCCGAGCCTATGATTATCGGCCGCAATTTCCTGGTGAAAATCAATACGAACATCGGTAATTCCGCCACCACTTCAAGCATCGATGAAGAAGTAGAGAAAGCATTGTGGAGCTGCAAATGGGGAGGCGACACCTTGATGGATTTATCGACAGGAGACAATATCCATGAAACCCGCGAATGGATCATTCGTAACTGCCCTGTACCCGGTCGGCACCGTACCTATCTACCAGGCTCTTGAAAAGGTGAACGGTGTAGTGGAAGACCTGAATTGGGAAATCTACCGTGACACCCTCATCGAACAATGCGAGCAAGGGTGGATTACTTCACGATTCATGCAGGTATCCGCCGCCATAACGTACACCTCGCCGACAAACGTTTATGCGGTATTGTCAGCCGTGGAGGAAGTATTATGAGCAAATGGTGTCTGATGCATGACCGCGAAAGTTTCCTATATGAACACTTCGACGATATCTGCGATATTCTGGCTCAATATGACGTTGCGGTGTTTTTGGGTGACGGACTGCGTCCGCTCTATCCACGATGCCAACGACGAAGCGCAGTTCGCCGAGCTGGACACTATGGGCGAGTTGGTGCCCGCGCCTGGGACAAGAATGCAAGCACTTTATCGAAGGTCCGGGACACGTGCCCATGCACAAAATAAAAGAGAATATGGAACGTCAGATCGAAAAATGCCATAATGCACCGTTCTACACGCTCGGTCCGTTGGTCACGGACATCGCTCCGGGATACGACCATATCACATCGGCCATCGGTGCAGCCCAAATCGGCTGGCTCGGAACGGCTATGCTGTGCTATGTTACTCGCAAAGGAACATCTCGCCCTGCCGGACAAGGAGGACGTACGTGTAGGGGTCATTACTTATAAAATAGCTGCACATGCCGCCGACCTGGCTAAAAAGGGCATCCGGGAGCACAGGTACGTGATAATGCGCTAAGCAAAGCCCGCTATGAGTTCCGCTGGAAGGACCAGTTCGACCTGTCACTTGATCCGGAACGGGCACAGACTTATTTCCGGGCCGGACATCACATCGACGGAGAATACTGCACGATGTGCGGGCCTAACTTCTGTGCTATGAGACTATCACGTGATTTAAAGAAAAACAAGAAATAACTCTAACAATATGTTTTCAGACGAATTAGAAAAAATATCCTGGGAAGAAACGACAAAAGCCATCTATTCCAAGACAGATGCCGATGTACGCCGGGCTTTAGGCAAATCCGGGCATCTGGACGTCAATGATTTTATGGCACTCATTTCGCCCGCCGCTACTCCTTATCTGGAAGTTATGGCACGGCTCAGCCAGAAATATACCATGGAACGGTTCGGCAAGACAATCTCCATGTTCGTGCCGCTTTACATCACCAATTCATGTACCAATTCTTGTGTGTACTGCGGTTTCCATCAGTAATCCGATGAAAAGAACGATTCTGACGGAGGAGGAAATCATCAACGAATACAAAGCAATCAAACGGCTGGCTCCTTTTGAGAATCTTTTACTCGTGACAGGTGAAAATCCGGCAGCAGCAGGTGTACCTTACATTGCCCGTGCACTGGATCTGGCAAAAGCCTTATTTCAGCAACCTTCAGATTGAAGTGATGCCCCTCAAAGCGGAAGAATACAAAGAACTCACCCATCACGGACTGAACGGAGTCATCTGCTTCCAGGAAACTTATAATAAGGCGAACTACAAAATTTATCACCCGAGAGGAATGAAATCCAAATTCGAATGGCGCGTCAACGGTTTCGACCGTATGGGGCAGGCAGGAGTACACAAAATCGGTATGGGGAGTTTTAATCGGACTGGAAGAATGGCGCACGGATGTAACCATGTTGGCCTATCATCTCCGTTACTTGCAGAAGCATTATTGGAAGACAAATATAGCGTTAACTTCCCACGTATGCGTCCGTCCGAAAACGGAGGGTTCCAGCCAAATGTTATCATGAACGACCGGGGAACTTGCCCAACTGACGTTTGCTATGCGAATCTTCGATCACGATGTAGATATCTCCTACTCTACCCGTGAAAGTGCGGAGATCCGCAACAACATGGCAACACTGGGTGTAACGACCATGAGTGCGGAAAGTAAGACCGAACCGGGCGGATATTACAGTTATCCCCAAACTCTAGAGCAGTTTCATGTGAGCGATGAACGAAAAGCGGTAGAAGTAGAATGTGACCTGAAAAAACTGGGACGTGAACCGGTATGGAAAGACTGGGACCAAGTTTTTGACTTTAAAAGATAAAAACGGATGCGATACGACAGACAAATGATACTCCCCGAAATCGGAGAAGAAGGTCAGCTTAAGCTGAAAAAAGCAAAAAGTACTCATCGTGGGTGTGGGAGGGCTGGGCTCTCCCATTGCCCTCTATCTGGCAGGAGCAGGCGTAGGCTGCATCGGACTGGTAGACGACGACCGGGTAAGTATCAGCAACTTGCAACGGCAAGTGCTCTATTCGAGAACGAACTGGATAAACCGAAAGCTGTATGTGCCGCAGAAAGACTTTCCGCACTAAACAGCGGAATCAGTATCCTGCCCCTATTCCACCCGGCTGACAGAGGAAAATGCCGGCAATATCATCCGCAAATATGATATCGTAGTAGACGGATGCGATAATTTCGCCACACGCTATCTGATTAACGATATCTGCATTGAACAAAGGGAAACCGTACGTATATGGTGCCATCTGTGGTTTTGAAGGTCAGGTTTCGGTATTTATTACGGAGAGATGAAAAAGAGCTATCGTGACCTCTATCCCAATGAAGAGGAAATGAAGCGAATGCCACCCTCCCTAAAGGAGTAATGGGAGTCACTCCCGCCGTCGTAGGAAGCATTGAAGCAACGGAGGTACTGAAAATAATTTGTGGATTCGGTGATATTTTAGCCGGTAAACTATGGACGATTGACTTGCGTACATTGCAATCTAACAAATTTTCACTATAAACGTTGGTTTCTGAAATAGTTAATTAGTAACTTTGCTAAACTTTACAACTTTACAGAAGGAAATGAAACTAATTGTAGTTACCACCCCTACCTTCTTCGTTGAAGAAGATAAGATTATTACTGCTCTTTTTCGAAGAGGGTCTGGATATTCTACATCTCAGAAAACCTGAGACACCGGCCATGTATTCCGAACGATTACTGACGCTGATTCCGGAAAAATATCATCGCCGCATTGTGACACACGAACATTTTTATCTGAAAGAAGAATTTAATCTAATGGGGATTCATCTGAATGCACGTAATTCCCAAAGAACCGCATGATTATGCGGGACATGTCAGTTGTTCCTGTCACTTGTCGAGGAAGCGTAAAAAACAAAAGCATTTTTATGATTATGTTTTTATGAGTCCTATCTACGACAGCATTTCTAAAGTGAATTACTACTCCACATATACCGCCGAAGAACTACGCGATGCACAAAGGACTAAGATTATTGACTCGAAAGTTATGGCATTAGGTGGTATAAATACAGATAATTTACTGGAAATCAAAGATTTCGGATTTGGAGGAGCAGCAATATTAGGCGATCTTTGGAATAGGTTTGATGCATGTTCCGACCAAGACTATTTGGCTGTGATTGAGCACTTCAAGAAATTAAAGAAGTTAGCCGATTAAAAAGAGGAGTTGATATTATCCGGATAAAGCGTAGATACGAGAAAGCTACAAATTATCTTCATAGTGGCTTTCTTTATTTGACAATATTCTGTTTTAGAACTTATATCCTACAACAATAGAAAAGTTCATATTCTTCGGATTGCCCAACTTCTGTACATCTACCAAACCGAATTGTCCATCCAAACCTGCTATGATTCTACCAAATTCCAATGCTACGCCAACACCGAGACCTGCATCAAAACGCTTAAAATCCACACCATCATCACTAAACGTTTTCACACTTTCTCCGGCTATCTTCGTTTTTCCTGCAATACCGCATGCGAAATAAGGACCTGCATTCACTACTAAATTGGTATTATCAGCGACATTGAAACGAGCTGCTCCCATTATCGGCAGTTCCAGATAATAAGCATTGACAGTAAGCGCATCTTTCTTAGCACCTTTACCGGTCAAAAACAAAGAAGGTTGCAATGACCAGGTATCATCAAAGGCATATTCAAAACCTCCGCCAAGCTTGAAACCAACCTTAGCATTCATATCAAGATCACCTGTGTAATTACTGAAGTTCATACCAACTTTTTGCATTCCAACCTGTAATCTGTGAAAAGCCAGCAACTGAAATCAGCGCAAATAAAATAAATAAAGCACTCTTTTTCATAATTCTAAAGTTTTAAATTAATACTTAAAGTCTTTATGACCTCATTGTTTAACAATACAAATGTATGATTGTAATTTGTATTAAACAACTTTTTCGTTAACAAGTGCATAAATTATAGAGTTTATACATAAAGAAAGGAATTCCCTATTTTTGGGAACTCCTTTCCTATTTTTTTGTTCGATTTTTCTTATCTATCAGAATGCGTAGTGGAACCCGATTGAAAGATCTTCGCTAGTAAGTTTAAGACCGAAAGAATCTCCGGGAGTGTTTACATTTCTGCGGTATCCCAAGAAACCATATTTAGCAATAAAAAGAGAAATGATCGTTCAGTTTAACAGCGATCCCCGGTCTCAAACCGATCTGACCTGCCTTGCTGGTATCTCCGTCTTTTACCTTCACAAAAACCAATGGCAGCAGCTCCGTCCAAGAACAAACGAACGGCATCGTTTTGATAATAAGACCAACGGATATACGGAGCAACAGAGAATGCATTTGTTGATAAGCTTCCGTTATAGTCATGTGAATAATCCAATTCAGCACCTAACGCCCATGTTTCGTTAAAGTTATATCCGATTTCCGGAGCTACTTTAAAAGACGTAGTATTGCCTGTGCTGTTACGCCAAACGTTGAAAGATCCGCCTACGTAAATGTCTTGTGCTTTTTTTACAGCGATAGCTGCCACCATAACAACTATCAATAATAAACCCTTTTTCATCTCATTTTTTAAATTAAACAATTAGACCCCCACTCAGGTCTGTTTTTCGAGGTGCAAATGTAAAGCTGTTTTTAGGATTAAACAAACATTTAGTTAGTTTTTATAATAAATACCAAGGATTTCCTCAGAAGCACCGGATATCAAAGCAAAAACAAAGACAAAATAAAATAGGCTGCGAATACTTTCACAAGTATTTACAGCCTATTTCTTTTAGATAGTTAAGTACTAACCAGTGTATTTAGCTATCCCTCAATAGCAGCCTGCGCCTCATTTATTTGCATTTGACTATCAACATATTCACTATTTGGTGTATGTGAAGTGTATGCACTTTCCGGGCTTTCACAGACTGCATAGGAAAATCGAGTTTATTCCTCTACGGCAGCTTGAGCCTCTCTAATTTACATCTAACATTCAATAAGTTATTAACTTAGTGTATGCAAATTGTATTCTCAGTTCTTAGAGAAACACTTTCGACAATATTCAAAAGCAACTTTTTTTCTTTCTTAAATTTGATGACTTCTACAAATATTTTGGCTATGCAGCGTCCTCAAATCTACAAAATACAAGTCTCAATCTGAATTTAGTTAATGAATTACCTGTATAATAACATTGCGCATATATTATAAGGTATATTTATAATGATTTTATCTCCTTTCTTTTAAGAGTTCTATAATAGCATCCTTATCCTTTAAGTTGGAGTCCAGACGATTGATTTGTGCATTCAAACTATCAATCTGTTCTTTCAAAAGTTTGATAGTTTCTTTTTGGCTTTCAGTTTTTGACCGAGCCTGAGCCAACTGACTGGCAAGTTCGGCATCGCTAATAATGTTATGGGCATTTCTTCCATGCTACTGCCGCAAGGTATGCGGAAATTTGATGCTGAACCGGACAGAACAGCGAGAAGAAGTTAAAATCTAAAACCTCACAGACCCTAACAAGCCGTTTAGTCTCCATTGTCTCCTCTCCAATATGCGGTTAACGTGCTGTTGGGGAACGCCAATTCTCCGGGCAAATTCAGACTTGCTAAGCCCAAGCTCGTTGCGACGTTCTATCTATCGCTTCACCCACATGCACGTATTTTACATCTACATCCATAGATTTTAATCATTAATTGAATCTTAAACAATAAATTATTAAACAAATATTTGGTTATATAAACCTTTTTATGTTACTTTGTGGCGTTATCATCTCTTTTATGAGGGACAAAGTTAAACATTAAATATTAAACATCCAACAATTATGTCTGAAAACTTAGAAAAAATCCGTCCGGCACTTGTTGCCCTTGAAGTGGGTGAATCCGTTTCATTCCCATTTCACGTTTGAAAAGCGTCCGCACACAGGCCTCAGAACTGGGAGCCATCTACAATCGTCAGTTCAAGACGAAGACAAACAGGGAAGAACAAACCATAATCGTCAAACGTATTCTGTAAGTTTATGGCATCTTTCAGTTTATAGACCGAATTATCCCGTATGAGACCTTCTTGAAGACCTTTCTGCACGGATTGTCAAGATGCTAAAGACGGATCATGACGACCCGGAATTTATCAGCCAAAGGAAAGCATACGAACTTTTCGGTCGTCGTAATATCGAAAGATGGAGGCGACAGGGAAAAGTGGAAATATACAAGAGGCCGGGCAAGGTGGAATACAGGACTGCCGACCTCCGTCTCTTTGCAAACGCACCGTTCAAGACTATTTTGACGACATTCCATCGACAGAAAATCAGTCAAAAAAAAAATAGATGCAAGAAGAAACAAGGTAAAGTAAACCAAATTGCTTTTGGCTATATCCGATGAAATATAAAGAAACTTCTAGTAGGCCGGTATAGCTATTACCAGCCATTTTTAAAGGGGCAGTATAAAAGTAAGCAGGTAAATGTTATATGAAAGAAATCAGACCAGCGTGCGATCCAAACGGAGTCTATTCAGTCAAGCGCACCTGTGCTGAACTGGGTATCAGCAACAAGACACTCCGCAAGTACAGGCTGAACGGCTATATCCAGCCGCTCAACCCGAACAACACCTACCGTCCGAAATACTCCGGCCAGTCAATAATCGATTGTTGGAACCTGCTCAGTACCTTATGATAAGCGAGTCCGTCATACGGAAAGTAAGGAACTTGCCATTGAAGAGGTTCTCCAATCCTTACGTCAAACTCTCCACGAGAAAGGTTCGACGCTGATGGGGCTATGCCCTTTCCATGCTGGGAAAGGACTGGCTCATTTGTTGTAAGCCCAGCAAAAATCTCTTCCACTGCTTCAGCTGTAACCGTGGCGGTGATACCATTACGTTTATCATGGAAAAGAGAATCTTTCCTTTTAAACGCCGTGGAGTTTATTGCCAAGAACCATAATATTCCTGTTGAATATATTCAGAGAAGAGCGAAATGTGAGGAACAGATGGCCGAAGCCAGGCATAAGGAATCACTGTTGACAGCCCTCGATACAGTCCAGAGGTTTCTTCCTAGAAAATTTAAGACAACAGACAACGGGGAAGAGAGCCTTGATGCCAGGGAATATGCGCATACAGCCGGTGGACGGAAGAGTTTTGTTCCATGCCGGAATAGGCTATGCACCGAAAGATGGTCAGGCCTTTATAGATTTTGCAGAAGCAAGACTCTGAATGAAGAACTGCTGTACGAATTCGGCATGTTCAAGCGCAATGAGGACGGAAACACATACACCATGTTCCGACAGCGTATCATGATTCCCGTGAGAAACAGATGGGGACGCATCATAGCCTATACAGCCAGATACATCGGAGACAACAGGAAAGCTCCCAAGTATATCAACTCGGCAACAAGCATGATTTACTCCAAGGGAGAAACAGTATTCGGTATTGACCGTGCCGCCAGACTGCGTGATGCCGACTATTATATCATTGTGGAAGGTGCTCCTGATGTCCTTAGAATGCAGTCAATTGGATACGACAATACAGTAGCATCACTTGGAACAGCCTGGAGTGACAGCCAGTTCGAGCAGCTGAAGAAATATGTATCCTCACTCTGTTTCATTCCAGATTCAGATATTGCGGAAGGCAAGCCATACGGACCGGGATTTGAGGCGGTGATGACCAACGGGGCTTCAGCCATAAGAAAAGGATTCCATGTAACAGTCAGGGAACTTCCTTTGCAGAAATACCATCAACGAGACAGAAGGAGAAATCCAAAATGCCAAGAATGATGCGACAGCTATATCCGCAGCAGCGAGGATTATACTTCACTTCCGAAAAACACTTCATCATTTGGTTAGCCCAGAAACGTTTCCTGGTAGCCAGTTCCATGGTAGAGGAAAGAAAGTGTGTTGCGGAAATAGCAGACCTGTTGCGATATATAAAAGACCAGCTTGTGTATGACCAGTGCATAGAACAACTCTCCAAACTACACGGCAAGATAAAGCTATGGCGTGATGCCGTTACCCAGGCACGTGGGGAAGCCAGAAAAAAGAACGACAGACCAGTCCTACATGAACGAGATGCAGCGTGAAGCTGAACTGCTGCATCAGTTCGGACTGTTTGTCAGAGAAAACTGTTACTACTCCATCGGTGAAGATGATGATGAACCGTCAAGAATCTCCAACTTCATTATGGAACCGCTGTTCCATATCGAGGATGAGATAAACGGAACCAGAATCTTCCGTATGAGGAATATGTACAATGTATGCAGGGTAATAGAACTGAAGGAGTCTGAACTATGTTCGCTGAGTAATTTCCAGCAGAAGGTCGGCTCGCTGGGTAAATCTATGTATGGCTGGCCAAGATAGACAAACTCAACCGTGTAAAGGAATACCTCTATTCCGAGACCGATACGGCAGAACGTATCAGAAAACTCGGCTGGAATGCGGCTGAAGGATTCTTCGCTTTCGGTAACGGAATATTTTTTGCCAACACATTCAATACCGTTGATGATTTGGGTATTGTCCGTGGAGTCAACGGCAAGGCCTTCTATATACCGGCCACTTCAAAAATCTACCTACACAATCAGGAAATCTTCCAGTTCGAGCGACTTATGGTGCATGAGAACCGTAACGGGATAAAACTGTATGATTACGTAAAAAGACTTATGGAAGTGTTCGGTGAGAATGCAAGCGTAGCCTTCTGTTACCTGCTTGCCACCCTCTTCCGTGACATTATATTCAGACGTACACGTCACTTCCCCATTCTGAACCTTTTTGGTGAGAAAGGAACCGGTAAGACAACTCTGGCTACTTCCTCCAGTCCTTCTTCCTGCACGGAGTAGATCCGCCCAACCTCGGTGTAACTTCCGTGCCTGCCATGAACGACCGAGTGTCGCAGGCGGTCAACACCCTTGTTGTGCTTGATGAATACAAGAACGACTTGGATATACGCAAGATCGCCTACCTGAAAGGGCTTTGGGGCGGTGGCGGCCAGACCAAGAAGAATACGAAGACAGGACAAGCCGACACAGGATATGGCACTTTACACCCGTGTCATCTTCCTTGCCTTCTCCAAAACCTCGTTCAACCAAATGGAGAAAAGGCATTACGAAGATTTGGTGGCTCTCTGCAACTTGGGACTGACCCATCGACAATAGAGAAATCCTGACCCATCGGGAACTATTCGAGAAGAATTTCCCCGAAATCTATTCCATCACCAAAGAGAACTGGCTGCAAAGCTGGAAAACGAAACTATCCATGACCGTATTTGAAACTGGGTGATTCCGCTGGCAACCTTCCGCACGTTGGAAACAGTGATAGATGTACCTTTTCGGCTATACAGAGTTATTCGAGACCGCCGTCAAGGAATACGCAACCAAAAATGAACTGGCACAGGAAAGTTCCGAGGTAGCCGACTTCTGGAATATGTTGCAGGGGTTCCAGACTTCAGGAAAATGTATCGACAAGGCTCATTACCACATCCGGTATCTGAAAGCGTTCCGTCCCCTATCCGCCAAGGAAGACATCGAGTTCATGGAGGCTCGTCCTGTTCTGTATCTAAACATGGCAGCTGTGGCATCCTTGTTCAACAGCCGGAACATGAACGCTACCGCCAACCGTTCCAATTGGTCCACCATTATGTCATACCTGAAATCGCACTCGTCCTATTTAGGCTTGAAACAGGACCGGTTTACGATTCTGCTTCCAAGCGGTTTGCCGGACTATACGATAGAGGTTGTCAATGGCGAACAAGTCAGGAAAGTCAAAGTCACTCGTCCGAAGGCTCTTTGCTTTGATTATCTGCAACTAAAAGATGCGTTTGGTCTGGAATTGGAAACAGAAGTAATAACTGATGTGCAAGATTCAGATAACTTTTAAGAATCAGAAATTTACGATAAATAGCTAATAATTAGTGCGATAACACTAATCATACCTTTGCTGAGAATATTGCCAGGACATCAACAAAAGCAATATTTTGTTCACTAAATCAAGCCTGTTCATAAATTCGTGAACACAAGGAAATAATGAACATAAGACTTGCTCAAACAAGAAATGTTCACTAAATTTGCACTGTTCACGAATTTATGAACAGTGTATAAACAATGAACAAAGGAATATAAATATGGGAACTGACTATATGGAATTATTTCATGAAGCTATTAATAACTTGAAAGTAGCGACGGGGGAATGACAATATTACCATTGATGATAAAATGGATAAATCCGTTTGCATTAATGGTATAGGATTTTGTTGTGAAATCAAGAAAACCATAAGCAACGCCAATGTCTTTTCTGTCATAGATAGTATCAATAATATGAACGATGAAGGTATGCCTATGATTCTAATAACCAACAAACTCTATCCTAAGTTAGCCAATACGCTTGCGGATAATCGTATAAATTGGATAGACAAAGCTGGTAATTGCGACATCAGGCATGAAAATCTGGACCATCAAGATTTCCGGACAAAAAAATAACTTCGGGTAATACAAGTGGTGTATCAAAAACAAGTGAGACAAACATCAAATCATCTTGTTCTTCCTGCAAAATCGAAAGCATAAACTGGTCATATCGTGAAATTCAGGAAAAAGTCGGATTATCCCTTGGCACTATTACAAAAGCTTTTTTGATCTGTTGAAGACGAAGCGATACTTAGTGCAAACCGATAAAGGAAGACGGATTGCCATGCGTGAAGAGCTTATTGAGTGGTGGCAACAACAGTATAATGAGTTCTTGAAACCCAAATTACTCATTAACCAGATGAGCTTCCGCACTCCGGACGCCAGAAAGAAATGGAAAGAAATGCTGCTTCCTGAAGGAATGTATTGGGGCGGCGATTGTGGTGCCAATTTAGTGGACGGTTACTTGATTCCGGGCGAATTTGAAATTTATTCCGAGGTAGTGAGTTCATTGCTTCTTCGGACTGGTGCGGTGGTGCCTGACCCTAATGGAGAAATACGTATTTACAAGAAGTTCTGGATAGGAGATGAGAAAGAAAAATTGGCTCCTACTTTAGTTATATATGCCGACTTGATGGGCACCGGTGATAGCCGATGCCATGAAGCCGCTTTAAGAATCAAAGAAAATGGAATATAAAATTACGCGAGACGCATTACAAAATAATCTGCTTTATGATACCTTTGAGGCATTGAACAGAGTGATGAAAGACCTTCAACTGGATGTGTATGTTGTGGGCGCATTGGCAAGAGACATTGCTATGGAAATTCTTGAAATGCCACCTTCGCCTCGAAGAACTGCCGATCTTGATGTGGCAATCGCATTGAAGGATTGAGTCAGTTTGATTTATTGAAGGAACATTTATTGGAAAACCATTTTATTAAAGGGGAACCGAAACAACGATTCTATTACAGAGTGCAGATGGTACCAATGATTATGAAATCGACATCGTTCCTTTTTGGAGAACTGGAAGCTGACGAGAAAGTGGCATGGCCGCCTGAAGGCAATCCGAAATGTCGGTCAAATGCTTCAAAGATGTAATGAGCATAGCCGATACGGTTATAATCGATGATGCTATTACTATAAGGATGGCTCCTTTATCCGGACAATTTCTAATAAAGTTTGACACCTGGCTCGACAGGCATTTACTTACCGACAAAGATGCTGCCGATATGCTCTACATAATGGATAACTTCTATTTGGCAAATGTGTCGTTCAAGCAACCTGTTCCTGACGAAGTTCAAGATACAAGTGAAAACTTCGACCTTGACAGGTGGGGCCAGTTGGATTGCCTGTGAAATGAGAGATTTTCTTACCAAAGAGCATCTTCAATTCTATACCGACCAACTGCAAGAGCAGATTGAGTTGGATGAAAGTAGTCCATTAATCAACTCTATGAGTAGCAGACATTCCGGAAGCGACGCGCATCAAATTATCAGAAATGCACTTATTGGAATGGTTGAAATATTAAAGAAAGAAGAAAGCGATGAAGATAGATAGTTTTTCAATAGAAGGCATACATTATTCCAATGAAGATAGTTTGTCTGTCCACCAGTTAACTCCCAATAAAGCTGTAGCAGTATTGGCAGACGGCATGGGTGGCTTGACCTTCGGTAAGGAAGCGGCAGATCTGATTGTAAAGTACAATCACTGCCTTTATTTGTGAGCATGTGGAAAGATTGCCTATACAAAAAATTGTTGGGTAAAGCGTTGGAATATGCCGATGAAACTATTTGTCAGAAGAGCATGGAAACTCACAGCAAAATGGGAGCAGCTGTTGCCATAGCCTTCATTGTTGGCAATAACATTCACTATACTTGGCTGGGTAATGTCAGAATCTACCTTTTCAACCACGATAAAGCAGAACAATTAACCACAGACCATATATTGGATGCTGGATATGGCAAAATATTTGCTTACAAGATGGTATAAAGGGAGCAGGCTTAAGAACAGATATACCTTATCAATGCAGAGGTCAATACAGGAAATGTACTTCTTCTTTGCACTGACGGAGTTCTACAAGCAAACAGAGGTCAATCAAATGTCAGATACGACATCCCTTGTAAACAAAGGAATACGAAGATGATGCTTCTTTCATAAAGATAGTATTATAATGGCAATGTCAAGCATAGGCTGGAACATAGGTCGATTGGTCTGTAAAGAAGGCTTGCTCGTAACATTCTGAGGCTTCCCATATAGCAAATTAAAGTGCAATTCCTGCGAAATTTTCGCAAGAATTGTACTTTAATTATCAGCATTGGCTTTTAAACCTCCTTAATCCCCAATTTCGTAAGGTTAACCACCTCCATCCTTTGTCCCGGGCTTTCCCCACAAGTATAAATATGTACCCCCTTTCGGCTTGCCGTCAAAGTAGGCTATCACACCACAAGAGTGCGCCAGCATATAGTCGTTTCGTCTGAGCAAGCATCCTTGATAATAGTGCTCACTCAAAACAACAACCTTATCTGCCTGGGCAAGAAGTAGCCTATATCGTCTTTGTTCAATGGCTGACCACCGGTTGGATTGTCCCCGAAAGGGAACGACAGCTACCAACCTGACATGGAGCAATTCCTCTTTGAGAGAAAATGATTGCTTCTGCCGCCAATCTATCAAAACCCAAAGCCATACCACAATAAAAATTGTGTTTGCCATGTTTGTAAGCATGAAATTGCAGCCTTTAGCCGTTCCCTCACTCCATCCATTTGGGACACCGGAATAGTCCCGATGCCCCGTGAAGGCTATGGACTCAGCCTTTATCCAGTTCAAGTGTTTCCATATTCATCTTACCTTATAATGAGTTTTTGCCAAAAAGATGCCCCAATCACATTCGCACCAAGACTTTCAAGTTGGTTGGCATAAGTACCATAGCTAATGCCACGAGAGATAACATCGTCAAATGCCACGATAGTCTTGCCATCGAACCATTCTTCATCAAATTCAATAATGTTCACTTTGCGGATAGCTTTCTCCGATTTTCGGTTCTCATGGATAGCCAAGCGTTCCCCACATACTTTCACATGGTCGTAGCCGTTGATAGCTCCGGACAGTTCGCACCCTTTCACAGAAGGCTTTGTATCGGAGTTCGTGTTTCTGACTTGTTGATGCCGGGACTGGAACAAACACGATGTCCCCACAAGAATTTCCATACTGCGCCACCATACTTGAGTGCCGTCATTTGTGCCACTGTCTCAAAAGGCTCTTCCATCCTTGAAGTCATAAACCAACTGTCTGTCGGCGATTTCCTTCTCGCCCACATTCTCGAATACGTTTGGGAAAATACTTGCAGAACCATGTCTGTGGCTTTTCCAACTGCTTTCTGATGTTTCGTCCATCTGTACCATACGCTCTGATTTTTTTCCCTTCTGTCTGCAAGTTTTTTCAGCTTGCCCGAAGGATATTTTTTGCAGTTTTCAGAACGCAGGCAGTCAATAAGACAAATCAAGGAAGGTGGAAAATACGCTCAACTTGATTGAGGAAGATTTTGTGCTACGGATTTGATGTTTGACGATGCCTGCGGCAACTTTGCAAAAAACAATATCCAGAGAGGCGCAGATGAACAAAAATGAAACAGGATACTTTCATTACCTTTTTATCTATGAATGTCCGTTTGAAAAAACATTCCTCGAAATATAAAATGTACACATTTTGAGGGTTGACAGTGTTGACAAGACCTATTCATTGTGTATCAATTGCATCAATCCCAGAACCTGCGTTGACAAACGTTGACCTGCGTTGACAAAATCAGGTCCCAGTCAAAATATCAAAGCCAAGTGTTGACAAACCATGAGTTACATTTCTTATTCTTTATTTTCTTAAAAAAGTAGAAATGTATTGTATTACAGGGGCTTTCCCAGATTCATTAGCCGATTTTCAAGGCTATCACCTTTGTCAACGCTGTCAACCCTGAAATATATGCCTTTTCTATCTGAGAAAACACATAGATATCTGTACTCTTCGCTAATGAGACCATCACTATAGAATCAAACAAAGAGTCCTTCATATTCCTACAAAATCCCACAAACTCCTATATGTTCCCATGTTTAACCTCTTGCAGAAGATGCACATCATCAGTAGTTTTACAAGAAAAACGAATTATGGTTATACAGAGATATTCAAATGAGATGGAGCAGGAACGAACTTATTCATCAGTGAAGCGGCACGCTACCTTGGCGTTCATAGATGTACGCTCTATGCACATCAACCACCTGGAGCATCCGTTACCTTTGTCAAAGTGCCGGAAACAGGAAAGCTCATGTTTTACGGAAGAGATTTGATTGCTTACAAAACTACTGGTCTTCCCAAGAGGGGACGCAAACGAAAGAACGGAATCAGTTAATTCCATTTATAAGAAAAAAGAAAAATACAATATGCTAAGAGCCTGTTTAATTTGTCCTCAATAATAATCTTATGGTGGCTAATTTGAGCATTTCCTCTGCCGAATCGAGTGTTAGTTCATAGTTTCGGCAGTGTAATCCATCCATGAATGTTCTTTCCACAATCCATCTCTTTTGAATGGGTCTGAATCCCTGTTCCTTTTATGCGCTGATAACAACTTGAATGACATATCCGAATTTCTTTCTTATGTTATCGACAAGTTCTCCCCGATAGCCTCCATCGGCAAATATAGTTTTTACACTGGGTTCCATGCTTTGACCTCGTTTCACGTATATGCCCACGTAATCTCTAGCAACAAGTCAAAATTCAATAGGGAAGCCCATTTGAGATAGTAGTAATAGACCAACTGTCACTTGGGAAAGTCAAGGGAAGATCGACATTGACAACCTGTCTTTACCAGGTAAAAATATAGCGTTCTAAATCAATTGTAAATCATATTTTTTGCTTCCTTTCTTGCAGGTTCAATACTTTTGTTATATTGCTACTCGGTTTCCGTTAAATCTGTCTGATACATTTTTTTTAAAGTTTGGTCGCTTCAAAGAAAGAAACGATCAGACGGATACAGAAACCTTTAGAAAAAAGATTTCATTCATTTTTGAACAGGCTCTAAAATACTTTTATATGGAAGAAGAAATGGAATTTGAGTCCATTGAGATTATCAGAAACTACTTGAAACAACGTCAGGAACTGCTGGCTTACTGCAAGAAGATTAATCAAGGCATTGAGAATCTTGACGAAAAGAGTGGCGAGCGCGCCATCTGGGAACTCGTGCAGAATGCTCGGGATATGGATGAGAATAGTCGTATTCGTATCGAACCCAAACCTGATAAGATTGTTTTCACATCATGGCAAAGCCGTTCGACTATACATCCTCTTGGCTCTGGTTAACCAGAATAGCAGCAAAGACAACCCTGGGGCAGACCTTGTAGGTCAGTATGGGACTGGATTCATGACCACATGCTTTCTGTGATATTGTTAAGGTGTCAGCACCATACAAGGTGATGAGTGGTCCGGAAAAGTTGAAAGGTTATGTCTATATGCAAAATTTTGAATTGAACCGCTCATACAGAAACGATTTGGAGAAGGCTATCTGCGAAATGCGTAAAGAGATGAAGCTGGTGGATGATATGCATAAAAGACCCTTCCTTTGATATATCAAAAATACGATTTGTTGGGTGAGAAGCAGAAATGGACTTCTTTTACCTACCAGCTTGAGCCGTCTGTAGTGAATTCTGTTTCAGACAATTGGCAAGCGCCATAAGATTGATGCCGTTTGTACTGGTGATTAACGAACGCATCAAGGAGATTGAGGTAAATGATTTGTGCGCAAAGCGTCATTTCCGTATCATCAAGACAAACAGCATCGATAAGCAGAGGATGGAAGGGGACACGGAATGGTTTAAGGTTGTTAATGAAATAGAGACAACTGATATGCTTACTGGCAAAAAGTACGGCGATCTCCGTAGTCAGTCTGCAGTCATTCAATGAGGAAGGTGAATGACGTAGTGATATTGCCGCCTATCCGGAATCTTGCGGTTCGGTGGATACACTATACCCGGTTTTTCTTGTGGTTTTCCTCTGCTTGGCACAGAGAACTTCGGTGTAAACTTCATCTTCCACTCTAAGCGTTGGCATCCTGTAGAGAAACGCAACAACATTATGCTACCTGAGAACGTATCTTCAAAGCGTGAAAAAGGTGTACATAACGAAAAGATTTTGCATGAGATGATGGCTGCTTCTTCATCGGTTTTATGCCTGTGAAGCAATGCTAAAAGCTTTGAGTCTGACATGTAGTGTTAGTTTCCATAGCGACAAGGATGACGGAGATTACTATAAGGTTTTATAAGGATTTGCAGGACATGTGGGAAGGCTGTTGTGCCATCGTGGAAAGTACCTACGGATGACGGTT
>VOFC01003487.1_pt1 | contig 31696 bp, 46 predicted proteins | sample 5384161 | NCBI WGS metagenome assembly VOFC01 (sample SAMN12384722, study PRJNA508395) | human gut metagenome | isolation source: healthy gut B | host: Homo sapiens
ATCCCAACTGATGATAATGCTGTGAAGGAAATGTACCACTACAGGAAAGTGCTGTGGAATTGCTTGTTTTGCAAATGCGCAGTGGTAAGATTACCGCTGAGAGCTTGATATTGGCCTCATTGCAGCAAATGCTGAAAATGGGAGAAAATAGTCAATGCAATGATTTCTATTGCCCAGATGCACTGCAACAGGCGCGTGACTGTGATGACAAAAAAGGAATGGGCGGCGTAGAACTGCCCCTGTTAGGGCTTCCGATAGTCATTAAAGATAATATCAATGTGGCTGGCTTACCAACTACATTTGGTGCGCGTGCGCTTTGTGATACATACCCTCGTAGGATGCGGCTTTGGTGCAGCGACGCGAAGCTGGTGCAGTTATTATGTGGTAAATCTAGTCTGAGTGAATTTGCCAGCAGCGGAATGACTGCGAATTCGTTGATTGGGCTTGAACGTGCAATCCGTATGATTTGACGCGCCCTGGTGAAGTTTCATCCGGCGGATCTGCAGTTGCAGTTGCAATGGGATATGCTGCAATTGGAATTGGAACAGACGGCGTGAACAGTGTACGTTCTCCGGCGACGCCTGTTCACTGATAGGTCACAGACCAAGCAAGGGGAGTATTGACCGAGCAGGGAATTGGCATATCCTCAACTCATCAAGATATGCCAGGAAGCATCGTTCGTACGGCTGAAGACGCAGCATTAGTATATAGTGTGCTGCGAGGGAAAGATGCACACTATCCCTTTCACCAAATCTCAAGGGATGCCGGATTGCGCTATTAAAAAATAATTGTGGACAGAAATGCATAAGTAATTTCCGTTGTTTCACGAAACCTGTAAACACCTTCAGCAGATAGGAGCAGAACTTGTAGAAATCGATAGTGAGATATTGATGCGGGCGAATGTTACGCGGAGAATAACGTAATTCGATTTGAGCAAAAAGACAATACAGAAATACTTTTTGAATCCGGAGAACGGTTGTAAAATTCATTCGTTTCAAGAATATCTCATATTTGAAACAATACAACCCGAGGTACGTGATACGCTTGAAAGTGAACAGACACCGATGGTCCCCTGAAAATCGGAGTATTTCTATAGACTTCAGCGTACAGAAAGAAATCGAGCGGACGTTGATGAGTGGATGAAGTCAGAAAAAATCGATGCTGTCCTATATCCGATGCAACGCATTCCGGTTGTTAAAATTGGTGCACTCGGTGGACAAGCGGGACGGAATGGAATTATGGCATCCAGCCTAGGCTTTCCAGCGGTTTGCTTTCCTGCCGGCTATACCGCGCCCGGAAATATCTGTTCGCTTGGTATCCCAATCGGGATGGAATTGATGGGGCGTCCTGGGGCAGATGTGTTGATATTGTCTATTGCAGAAAATTTGAAAAAGCATTTCGTGTGCGCCGTTAAGCCCCACTATGTTAAGTGAAAGCACTTAACATAGTGAGGGTTTACTACTTTTACCCCAAACAAGACCTGGACGACTGTTTTCAGCCGAATAGGTCTTGTTTTTTCTCGGCCTATTTTGCTACGGCCCTTGTCGCTTTGGATCCTGCTCCGCTTCTGCTTCATTGAAAATACCGACCTGATTCGGCATGACATAGTCCTGCTTCTCGCTGGACGAACTGAAGCGGGCACGCTGCGCGTTGAGCAGGAGTTCATTCATTCGCTCGAGCTTCTGGCGCAGATCCCTGTTTTCCTTTTTCAGTGCATCGTTCTCTGCCTGCAGCTGCGAAAAAGCGGCAGTGTTGTTATTGGCTGCAGAAGGATTTGTTCTGCCCATTTAACACCACCGCCTTTTCTCTCATTTCTTGGCTATATTATACCATAAAACGAGCTTAAAAGCACAGCACTTTCTCTAAAATAGATCTTGTTTTTACACTTTTTGGATGGCCTTCGGCTGCTCCGGCTTCAGCCCTCCATGAGCCACCCGAAAGCTTCGCTTATCCAACAACCGAAGCTCCTGTTCCGATCTTGGCCACTGAAACGCACCATTGTTTAACCGCTTGTAGAGCAGTACATACCCATCCCCTGAGAAATACAGCGCTTTGATCCGGTCTGTCCGCCGCCCGCAAAACAGAAACAGGCTGTCCTCACACAGTGGCGCCCCCGAACTGCTGTGACACGATGGCGGCAAGACCGTCTATGCCCCGGCGCATATCCGTATAGCCGCAAGCCACATAGTATTTCTCTACCCGACTCAGGTCTATCATGTGTTTGCTGCAGCGAACGCAGGACTGCGGCGACTGCATCGATGTCCACATATCCCGGCAGTACCATGCTGGCTCCATGATACTCTATCCGCAGTTCATCCGGCTTCTCACGATCTTCTAACGCCACAAGCTGCGGGATCCCGCGTTCCATTGCGGACTCGCGCAGTTTTTTTTTTTCAGCCAATAGTAATAGCTCTTTTTTCGCTGATCCCTTGCTGCGCACAGAATTCCCCGATTATTCAAGGGGCTATCTTTGCGCTGCTGCATAAGCTGCCGCCACTGTTCCACTCGGTATGCTTCTCGTACTTGCATGACTTCTGTCATCCCTTATTCCTCCATTCTCTCGAAAAACTTACCGGAAGTTTTTTCGACATATGGGAAGATTTTCGCACACCTTTCTCCTTTGTTCCAGCCGTGCCATTATTGAGCACTTACTGCGTTGAATAAAACAACAGGCTGACCGCAAGTTATTTTGCAGCCAGCCTGTTCATCTATTTAATTGATTTTCCAAGCACCTGCCTAAGCAGGTCTGTTACACCCGATAAGGTAAGATAAGTTGCGCAAAAAAGGAGAAGGAATAAAAGAATTCCACAAGAACCGATTTGCTTTCACAACCACTAAGCCATTTTGCCATTACACAAAATGAGTATTCATCCACAAATGCTACAATATCACTAATGTCCTTTTTAAGCTGACCCATAGCTTCATAGACTTCTTTTTATGCGATTCCTCAAGATCCGTAAAAGGCGGACGGCAAGGACCGGCCGGCAGGCCTCTGTAAGCCAGAGCCAGTTTCATCGGCACAGGGTGAGATGCCTTATACATCACATCATTAAGCAACTTCTCTGCGTAGTGGCAACGTCTGGCAGTCTCGTAGTCTCCTGCTGCGATAGCCTCGTCCATCTTGACGAACACCTCGGGAATTACTGCAGCACAGGCCAAAATACCTCCATCGCCACCCAAGGCAAGGGAAGGCAAGTATAGGTCGTCACCACCGGTCAACAGCGCAAAGGGATGCGGACAATCAACACGGATGTCCTGAAACAGTACCATATCTCCGGAGGACTCTTGATGCCTACGACCTCATCGATATTGTTAAGTCGCTTGACCAGTGCGGCGGACATACGAAACGCCGACCGACTGGGGGTATTAAAAACAATCAACGGCATACCGACGGTAGCGTATTCTCTGATCAGTCGTTCAACATCACGTTCAGAGGGACGAACAAATGGAGTCGCCATGACCATGACGGCATCGGCACCGAGCTCTTTGGCCTTTGCAATGTCAGCCTTTACATCAGCGGGAGTACCGGCGAGAGCTCCAAAGACGATATGCAGTCCATCTGCGTGACGCATAGTCTCTTCCATAACGGCATGGCGTTCTTCTCGCGACATGGACGCCGCTTCTCCGGTGCCCCCAAAACGCAGATTGTCTTGATGCCAGCTTTTTCTGAAACTCGATGTTTTTCTAGACCGGGGAGATCGAGCGCGCCGGAAGAATCGAAGCAGGTTCCCATGGATGCAATAACGCCTTTCGGATAATACATAAAATTTCCTCCTTAAAAATAAGCATTGATTTGAAGTCCGGTATCTATTTGAACTTCTTTTCCATTTAAACTAGGCCGTAATTCAATTTCTCTCAGGCGGAACTACAACAGCATTTTTAATCTCCCGTCCATTTAGGTAATCCAACGCACCTTCAATGGACCATGCGCATTCGCGCCAAGAGGCTTCTTTTGTGTCCGTGCAGCGATATGTGGTGTCATGATGATATTATCTAATGTCCGGAATGGATGATCAAGGGCGGGTGGCTCTGAAGCATAAACGTCGATTGCTGCACCTGCAATTTGGTGTGTTCTGAGGGCCTCTGTCAAAGCAAGTTCATCAATCATACCACCCCGGGCACTATTGACTGAGAATTGCACTTTGTTTCATCTTTTCAAAAGCACTGAGGTCAAACATATTCCTAGTCTCATCTGTTAGCAGGCAATGAATTGAAATAATATCCGAGCACTTCATTAACTCGTCAAGAGTTACACGTTTTACACCGCATTGTATAAATAGTGCATCAGGTGTATAGGGGTCATACGCGACAACATTCGCCTGGAATCCCTTAAGCATTTGTGCCACATTGCGTCCTATGCCACCGAAGCCAACCAGTCCGACCGTCAGCCCGCAGATATCATGTCCTAACCCACACTGGTTGCGCCATCCTCCGTTAGCGAGCACGTCTTTGGCAGCTGAAAATTGTCGGAGAGCTGCCATCATCAGCAAAATAGTGTACTCTGCAACACTTTGTGCATTAGCCGCAGGTGTCCAGCCGGACTGCTATATCGTGTGCTTTGGCATAGGCATAATCAACATTTTCCGGGCGAGCACCGGATTTAAAAAAACAATTTTTAACTTTGGCGCTGCTTTCATCAACTCGGCATCAATTGTATTGCTTGAGTTAAAAATGATGGCATCGACCTCGTCGATATATTTCATGAGTTGAGCATTATCACCGCGGACAGCCTTGTCCCTTCCAAAAGCCTCACACTCATCAAAAATATGAGATGGAAGCGTTGATCTGTCGATTGGAAGCTCTGGGATCGCAATTTTGAACTTCTGCTTCATATTAGTTTTATCCTCCACAGCATAACCTTATAAAATATGTTAGCCAAACAGATTCACAAGCGTGGTGTTCACAATGAGCAGTACCCAGTCCATCAGGATACCGCCAACGACTGTCACGCACAGATAAGAAATTTCACTTCGACCGTACTTCTTCGACACGCTGTCCATGTTCGCAAAACCAGTTGGAGAGGCACCAAGGCCATGGCCGGTCATGCCTGCGCACATGATCGCAGCATCATAATCTTTGGGCCACAGATGGGAAATACAAAGAAGTAAATATACAGCAGAGTGACGACAAGACCTATGACAAGAATAACAATCATGGGAATCGCAAGATCGATTAACTGCCAGAGCTTAAGGGATACCATTGCGAGCGAGAGGAACACGCCTAGCAAAAGTCTTGGAGACCGCTCATGATTGCTGGATTGACATCGAACCAATGTGTATGCTCATTCAGGTTGGCTGTCAGGCACGCCAACACTGCGGGAACCGCATAATCCGGTAGTGAAAGATTGAATGCTTCTTTTTGATAAGCGATTTGAATAGAAGACCGACGGCCAGTAGAGTAGCCATCAACGCAACGTGGGGAGAAAATTGCCGCACCAGTAACAGGTTTTGCATTTGTATCTTCTTTTCCTTCGGCAACGAGTGTTGCGTCTAGGAGGTAGCAGGCGTAAGATTCTTCTTGCGAATCAGACGTTCTGCGATCGGACCACCGGAAAAACCCTCCGGTAACAAGACCAAATGTTGCGGCTGCCATTCCGACGACAGTTGCGTTATGCCCCATTAGGTCGAGCATTTCGCCAAAAGCCGCTGCGTTTCCGTGACCGCCAGAAAGAGCTGCGGGGCCGCACATAATGCCGAGCCATTCCCTGCCCCAATGCCCTTTGGCGACCAACACGCCTACTGCGCCCCTGAAGGACTAAAAGAATCGCCGCCATGACAAAGTATTTAACGAGACGGTTTCCACCTTTTTCATTAAAGCAAATGTCGCGGTAAAACCAACACTGGTAAAAAACAGATTCTGCATATCGGACTGGTATGTCGTGTTCATCACAATTTCTGCCGCACCGGTTTGGTGAAGAATTAAGTTAAAGATCGCGAAAAAGTACACCGCCGATAACGGGGGCTGGAATGCAATAGGCCTGTAGGAACTTTGCGTGGTTTTTTGATTTTTGGCCGAGCATTAACATAAGAAGCGCGAGTGCCACCGTTGAAATCGCTGAAAGAGTAATTGTAAAATGCTGTTTTCAACCGATAATGTCATTATGTTTTCCTCCCTTTCGTTTTAAGTGGGCCATATGAGCCGCTCTGCCTATACCATAGCAGAAAAAACAGCTCAGCAAAAATGGCAATTTTTGCTGAGCTGGATAGAAATTTTAATAAGTTATAGCAATTCTACATAGGATTTTGCACAAGACTCTGTCGCATTTTGTCCTCAAATAACTCAATCGCATCTAAACGAGAGACATGCGTGGCTCCCTATGTTTAATCAGGTAGCAGGTCCGCACAATCTGCTCTGGAACGTCTAACTCGTCAATCTGAATATTCCGAGATGCAGCTGTCAAAGCCGGAACCAAACTGTTTGGAATGATTGCCCAATCTCCATCTGAAGCAAGAAAGCACTGAGTAACGCTGCATTATCTACACATGTGTGATAAGTCGGTACTTCTTGAAATATATTCTGATGCCACTGTTCGAATTCGCTGTTCCAGTACATATAGACCTCCCTTTGTCTTGTCAAGATCCTTTGTACTGATCTTCCTGACAATATCTGATGCCTAAAAGCGTGCTGCATATAGTATTTCTGAAATAGAGGTATTGTAATCACGCTCTTCGCTTGTCGGCCTCTGCCACAAAGCCAATGTCAATACTGTGTTCCTCAATGAGGTTGTAAAGCTCTTCAGAATATTTCGTGATCACATTCAACCGTAGCGAATAAGGGCTGGCGAGAGACTATCGAATAGACATCAGATAAAATTGGGGACATTAATGCTGCTGATCGCCAATGCTCAGCAAATTGGCCGGATAATGCCTCAGCTCCTGTGTGTCTTGATAAACTGCAAGCCAACGTTCTGCAATTTACAAACTGCCTTTTGCTGTGTTAATCTGAAGTCCGTTTACAGTAAGGGATGAAAAGCTGTACACCCATTTTTCTAAAGCACCTTAAGGCGGTAACTAACCGTTGGCTGTGAGAAGTGCATAATCTCAGAGATGCCTTAACTACGCCGCTCAACATCAACTCGTTCCACTTGTTCCCGACATGGCATCGGGAACTCCGCGTTTCTTCTTCACGTGATTCAAGCCGGGACTTGGGGGCTGCTGCCGCTGGGCGGCAATTTCTGCTTTCGTTTGGACGATCAGTTCTGCCAGTTTCTGTTCGCATCCTTTCTCGCTGTGGGCGTAGACATTTCGGGCGAGGCGGTCACTGCTGGGAAGTTTGGGAGAATACCGTCCTTCCCACAGTTTTCGTTGATCTCGCTGACGCAGCCGGTGCCGGGTTTACGGCGCTGACCTTTGCAGGGTCGGAAGGTGGATGGAGCATGGCTTCCCTGGTGCTGTGTCTATATCTTGGAGGGATTCTGATTTGGCGATCCCCTCGGTCGATTTTCGCCGCAGCGATTTTCCTCATCTCGTCTGTGACATGAGCGTAAACATTCAGAGTTGTTGCGGTAGAGACATGACCGATAATGGTGGAGAGAGTCTTGATGTCCATGCCGTGTTCCAGAGATGCGGTGGCGAAAGTGTGTCGCAGATCATGAAATCTGACACGCTTACAGTCTGCCCGATCCAGTATGGTGGTCAGCCGCTTGCGGACAGCAGCGGGATCTCTGGGCGAGTCATTGTTCAGCGGGGAGGGGAACAGCCATACAGAGTTTATTTCGGTTTTGTAGTCACTCAGCACCATCAGAACAGGGGGCGGGAGGATGACGCTCCGGTTGGACGCCTTTGTTTTCGGCTCGGACACTACCAATTCGCCCTTGACCCGGTGTACCTGCCGCTTTACCTGAAGTTCTCCGGTGTTGAAGTTTAGGTCATCCCATTGAGGGCACAGATCTCACCACGGCGCAGGCCAGTGGACAGTTCCAGCAGGAGCAGTTCAAAGCAGCCGTCCTCTTTGGACTGGATAAGCAGCCGCTGGATCTCCTCTGGGGAGAGAACCTGCATCTCTCTGGCCTTTGCAGAGGGGAGGCGGCAGAAGTCGGAAGGATTTTTTGGGGATGATCTTCTCAGAGACTGCCTTGCCCAGCGCCGCGTGGAAGGTGGTGTGGATGCCGCGGACGGTTTGGCCGGAAAGTCCTTCGCCGTACTGTTCCTGCCGGAGCAGACGGCCATTTTGTTTGAGCCCGGTGTAGAACTGCTGGATATCTCCGGTGGTAAGTTTGTTCAGCGGAATGGGGCCCAAGTTCGGGATGATGTGCTGATAGATCCGCCGTTCATAGGACATCTGGGTGTTGGGTCGAAGGTTTGGCTTTTTGTAGGTCTGATACCAGAAGTCCAGCCATTGGGTGGCCGTCATGGTCTGCCGGGGTGGTTGCGGCTCAGATTCTTTTTGCGCGGCAATCAAACTTTTGAGTTTTTTCTCACATTCGGCCTTTGTTTTTGCCAGCACATTTTTAGTTTTGGGCAGTCCTTTGTCATCATAGCCGATGACCATGCGGCCCTCCCACCGGCCGTCGCTTCTCAGACGGACGGTGCCGCTGCCGTGCTTTCTCTGCTTTGCCAAGGATTCATCTCCTCTCCAAGGTAATCGGTCAGGAAACCGCCCACGATCTCAGCGGCCCGCTTCTGCATATCGCCGGTGGTGTGCGTGTAGGTGTCCAGCGTGAAGCTGGCCTTCGTGTGGCCAAGGATACCGGCCAGTGTCTTGGCATCCACACCGGAGGATAGGGCATGCGTGGCGAAGGTGTGCCGTAGATCGTGGAAGCGGATGTCCGGCAGTCCAACTTCTTTCAGTAGTACTTTCAGGCGGTTGTATGCTGTGCCGGGGGCGATAGGGTGCTCTGGATCAAAGGGATTAGGGAATATCCATTCGGTCGGCGCTGTTTTCTTTCGCTCCCGCAGGAGTTGTGCCGTGCTGGGCGGCAGGACGATCTTCCGTGTTCCTGCATAGGTCTTGGTGTCGCCTGTGGTGAGCGGCTTGCCTTTTTCTTTGTGGAGGGTGCGCCGCACATGGAGCAGTTTCCTGCTCCGTATCAAAATCCTTCCACCGCAGTGCGCAGATCTCGCCCCGGCGCAGACCTGTGGTAACTGCGGTATAGAAGAAATTATGCCAGAACGCATCCTTTTCAATGACTTTCATAAACGCATCCAGTTGTGCTTCGGTGAGGACCTTCATGGGCGCGCCGTCAAACTTGGGCGGGTCAACTTCTGCCGCGGGATTGTTGGGGATCAGGTTCTGCTCCATAGCCGTTTTCAGGGCGTGGTGCAGGGTGGTGTGGATGCCGTGGACCGTTCTGGCGGAAAGGCCGGGGGATTGTCCATCTCTGGGATGTACCCGCCCGGTTTCCTGCAAGGTGCGGTAGAGCGACCGCAGGTCGACGGCAGTGATTTTTGAGAGAGTTTTGTTTCCGAGATAGGGTTTGACATGGAGTTCCAAGAGAGCGGCGATAGCCGTTCAGGGTGGTGGGACGAAGCGTGGCGGCCATGTACTCATCCAGCCATTTGCCCAGCCAGACGGAGAGGGACATATTGCTTTCTTCAGTCAGATCAACACCTTTATAGGCTTCGGTGAGTTGCCGCAGCTTGGCAGACAGTTCCTTTTGCGTGGGCGCGGAGATGTACCGGAAGATGGAGTCACCGTTGCTCTTGTGTCCCACCACGATACGGCCTTCCCAGCGGCCGTCCTCCCGCTTGCGTACCATGCCATCGCCGGACGGTCTTCGTTTCGCCATTTAGTCCTCCTGTTCCGCTGGACGGCAGATGCGTTCTTCTTCCTCTAGTTCGAAGGAGTAGAGCCCGTCTGCCTCCAGCTCTTTTGCCATGCCCCACGCCAGCTTGAAGCCTGCCGTGAAACTCATCAGCGTGGCTTCAACCAGCAACGCGTTCTGCGCGTCCAGCAGTCGGAGCAGCTTTCTGCGCCCCGCGGCATCCATGTCCCGCCGCAGTTCCTCTTGGGCGTATTCGACCTGCTTGTCCAATTCACTGTGTTCCTGACGGTCGAAACGCTTTTGCAGAGCCTTCATGTAGTCATACATTGCGGCACCTCCTTTTGGTAACCACAACACATACCACAACTCCGCGCGCAAAGCTACTGTTTTTCGCAAATGTTTCTTTGACTATTGCGGCGCAAAAAATACGTTTCCAAACCTGTTCACGTGTGCATCTGCATCGAGCAGCCTTTTTTGTAGCGGGGAGTGTACTGCACTCATCCGCCAGCAGCTCCACGCCGGGATGGGTGGCGACGTAGCGGGTGCGATGCGCGAGCTTCGCCGTGTTCTATCCGCCCTTGAGGTAAGGCGAGATCAGTACGATCCGGGCCACGCGTCATCCGGCTCTATGCGTCGCTGGCTCCGCACCGCGCTTTCAAAACTCACCTGACCGTTGGTGCGCTTCACCTCATCCACGGCGTAGGCTCGCAGCTCCCGTGTGTGGATCGGGTCGGCGCGGAAGTGCGCGGCGATGGTGTGGCACAGCATATTCAGCTCCACCGCGCACTTGAAAAGAATACGGCAGAGCCGATTGTTGTTGTCGTCCAGCGTACCCTGAATGGCGGTGAGGATGGCCCGAGAGATGTAGGTCGTGTTGTCCTCCGTGCCGAGATAACCCATGTAGAAGCGCAGCGCCTTATCTACGAATTCGCTGCGGCTTTGACAGTTATCTGCTTCCAACCAACCATCCATGCGGCTGATCACGCTGGGACGCAACCAGATCGTGGTACTTTTCTTGTTATCATCCATTAGTTCTTCTTTCCTTTCTGTGACGTCGGTCAAAATCGCCGCAAAGCCCTGCAAACACGGGACTTTTCCGGATGAGCGACTGCGATTGTTCTACAAAACCGCCAAACCGACTGCGGTTGGCGATTCCCTGAAAAGCCCCGCACTGCGGGGGCTTTGTGGCCGGGCCGCACGCATAAGCGACTGCGGCCCTTTATCTTGTGCTTTTATCGAACGGGCAAATAAGAGGCGAAACCCTCCGAAACGGGGCATGGCCGGGAGGGAAACATCCATCCCCAAAGGCTCAGTTTTCCATCGCCGGAGCAGGATTCACCGGGCCTTTCACACATCGCCCACAAACGCCGCAACGCTCGTTTCAAGGGGCTGCGGCGGATACACACGCCATCCCAGCCCCTAACCGCGCACACAGCGGCTCACAGGGCGAAACAGGGGCGTTTCGGATGGGGGTGGTATCACTACCCTCGGAGCGTTCCACACGTTCGGAAACCCTGCGTGGCCGGGACTTAAAACGGCAAACTTTGCCGCTTTTGGGTCTTGGTCGTGGGTGCTCCCAAAGAACGCAGAGAGCCTGCGGGACAGCGATGCGCATGATGCGCGTCGCTGTTTCGAGGCGTCGCGGCCCCGCTGGGCTGCGTGATCCCATTGCTGTTTCTCTCACTGCGCCGATGGGCTCCGCGGTTTTGGTCGACCGTGATTACAGAGTGCAGAGAAAAGCACACTTCGTTTTTATGCACCGAGCTGCTCTGCCAGCTTTGCCTGCGCCTTCCGCCGCTCTGCTGCACGCTCTAATGCATTGAACTGCTGTTCGTGGTGCTGTTCCATGACTTTCTGTAAGGGAATTATCGTGTAGAGCAGGCTCCCGTTTTTCTTGATGCCGTTCTTTGTGATGATTTTAGTATGCTCCGTGACGATGAGTCCGCGTTCCTCCAGCAGTCGGACATAGCTTGCGACGGTGTTTCGGCAGTAGTGAAGATTTTTAGCCATAGTCGCAGTACTTGGATGACACTGGCCAGTCCTTCGGTCTGCATGACGCAGCAGGAAGATGTAGACAGCGATTGATCCACCGGGCAAATCGAAATCGAGAAGCTCGTTGGGGACGGGGAAGCAGTTTTTCACATGCTCCCAGCCAACGGGAGGTTTCGTTCTTCTCATGCGCGCTCACCGCCCTTCGTGTGCTCCTCCACCCACTGGATGAACTTTTCTTTCGGAACCACCATGCGACAGTTGATGTGCAGAGTGGGAAAATCTTTTTCGTGCATGAGTTCATATGCACTGGACGGAGCGATACCGAGTGTTTTTGCAACAAGATCTGAGTTGAGGAACAGCGGCAGTTCATCGTAGCTTTTGTAGACAGATGATTTCATTTTTGATTTTCCCTTCTTTTTTGTTTTGATTTTGATTAGCCGCACACCGTACACCTTCCTGCCCCAGACTTTCTGCGGCGTTGTCCCGTGTCGGCACGCTCCCCTTTGCGGATCTTGGCGCTGCTTCCCTCACGGTGTATGCACTCCGGCTGCGGGTATTCAGTTGTCGAGGTGTCATGAAACTTTTCACTTTCGCTGTGTTCACCTTTATGTTAGAATAATTTCAAGGCGGCTTACATCAGGAAGTGATCTTTGAGGAGGTATCGGCATGGCTTCGGAATTGTACTTGATGGAGGTGGGCGATGGACGCTATTCCATCCTGCTTTGTGATGACAGGTCAATCACGCAGATGCCTGAACTGACTCCCGCGGAGACCTTGATCGCCTTTTCTGAACTGGACTATACGGACTACCGCAAAGTGGTGCGGTGGCTGCGGAACGAGCATCCTCTGTTTGAGGAGCGGATCGACATTCCTGTGAGCGACTTAGAGGACTTTGCCGCGGAGGCCATTTTGCTGACACCGGATCTGTGTGAGATCGATCCTGTGAGCGGATTTGTTGTGACGGACATTCTGCATCAAACTTTGCAGGCAGAGGATGACGGCACGGCGATGTTTCTGCTGGTTGCTGGACAGGAGATCCTGCGGGTGATGGAAGAACCCCTGCGTGTACAGAATTATCTTCAGAATATCATGGAGGTCACCTTCGACAGCACGGCAGGAATGACACCGGCGGAGCAGTATGAAAAGCTGCGGGCGACTTACGCCGACATCGCGCGGATCTGCAATCCGGCGAAGCTGCCGCAGTTGGAAAAACCACGGTCGTTCCAGCTTCGCAGTCTGATGGAGCTGCGGATGCTGGTGCTGGCGCTTTACTTCGAGCAGGACAATCAGCGGGTCTGCCGATGTGACTACTGCTGGGGCTATTTCATCCCGAAAACGAAAAAGGCCACCCGGTACTGTGACCGGGTGACCGATGGACAGAGCTGCAAACAGCGTGGCGCAAATCTGGCAAGGCTGGATAAGACTTCGGAGGATGAGGCACTTCTGGTTTGTAAAAAGCTGCGGGACAGAATGTATTCCCGCCTGCTGCGGTGGATCGACGCGGCACCCTCTGAGCGTTCCAATCTGATACCCATGGACTATGAGCAGTACGACCAGTGGAGCGAGAACGCCGGCTGGCACGGGAGGAATATGTTCAGGGGAAATTGACCGCAGAGGAATTCCTGCGAAAGATCGACACCACCCATGAACTGACAAGTTACGAGGTGGACAAGATCGACCTGCCCGATGAGGTGGAGACCGACGCGGACGGTATGGTGACGGCATACTGGATATGCAACCGGCATCCGCTGGGCAGCAACAGCGCCGTGGACGCGGCAGGGCTGACGTGGCAAAAGTGGAAGCCTACGGCGATACAACCGGGCGGCGGAACGTGCTGCACATCATGAGCCGCGAGCGCATCGGCCAGCGGCGGGGCGTTCCCCTGCTGGCCCCTGTGCTGGAGAGCCTGAAACAGCTTGGACGCTACACGGACGCGGAGATCACGGCGGCGGTGATCAGCGCCATGTTCACGGTGTTCGTGAAGTCACAAACCCGTCGGACGGCAGACCGTTTGGAGAAATGATACCGGCGGAGGAGCTGATCGACAACGCCGACCAGAGCAGCATCGAGCTGGGGCCGGGGGCCATCATTGACCTGAACCCCGGCGAGGAGGTGCAGTTTGCAGACCCGCAGCACCCGAACACCGGGTACGACGAGTTTCACCAACGCCACCATCCGCCTGATCGGCGCGGGGCTGGAGATACCGCCGGAAGTGATGATGAAGCAGTTCACCACCAGCTATTCGGCGGCTCGCGGCGCACTCAACGAGTTCTGGCGCACCTGTAGTATGCAGCGGGATTGGTTCACGGACGATTTTTGCCAGCCGGTCTATGAGGAGTGGTTCGCAGAGGCGGTCGCCCGTGGGCGTATCCACGCGCTGGGCTTTTTCACCGACCCGGCGCGGCGCAAGGCGTACACGGCCTGCGCGTGGAACGGCCCGGCACGGACGAACCTGAACCCCGTGCAGGAGGTGGATGCCGCCATCAAGCGGGTGGATGCCGGTTTCAGCACGGCGCAGGAGGAGACGGCGCAAATGACCGGCGGGGACTACAACCGCAACATCAAACTGCACATGACAGAGGCCAAGCGCAAGCGCGAGGTGGACGAGATCGGAAAAGCGCAGACGGCGGGAGAATAGGAGGAAAACAGAAATGCCCGAAAACAAGAAATTCTGGAAATTCTGCAATCAGGCAGGAAACAAGGTGGAGCTGCTGCTTTACGGCGACATTTCGCAGACGAGCTGGTGGGGCGACGAGGTGACCCCGAAGCAGTTTGCGGAGGAGCTGGCCGGTCTGGGAGCGCTGGACGAGATCACGGTGCGCATCAACAGCGGCGGCGGCGACGTGTTCGCAGCGCAGACCATCGGCAATCTGCTTGAACAGCACCCGGCGGCAGTGACGGCGAAGATCGACGGCCTGTGCGCCAGCGCTGCATCCGGTGCGCATGGGCGCTTATGGCTACTACAACGCCGAGGAATTGCAGAAGTACATCGAGGCGATGAACGCCATCCGGGAAAGCATCGTGGGCCTGTATGTGAAAAAGACAGGCAGAGATAAGGACGAGGTGGCCGGATGGATGGACGAGACAAGCTGGTGGACGGCGGCGCAGGCAAAGGAAAACGGCTTTATCGACGAGTTGACGGACGAGGCGGACGGCACGGTGATCGAAAACCGGGGACGGCTGCTGTTCGTCAACAGCGTCAAACACACACCTGCCTTTCGGACAAGGCACCCAACTTTGTACAAAGCAGCAAGGCAGCTCCCGCCTCCCGCTCTGTAAATAACAAATGCCATAAGGAGGTAACGAACATGGCAAACGAGATCAAGACGTGGACCTGCGCGGGGCCTATCCCGCACTGGTCAAGGAAATCGAGGAGGCGGCGGCGAACAAAGCGACGAGTGACGAGCGCCAGCGCATCCGCAACATCGAGGACATGGTCTGTCCGGCAGCGAGGCGCTGACGAACGAGGCCAAGTTCACAAAGCCGGTGAGCGCCAGCGAGTACGCCGTGGCCGTGATGAAGGCTGCCAAGCGGAGAGCGGCAGCGCATGGCTCAACGCCGCAAAGGGCGACGCCGACAAGAGCGGCATGGGCGGCGTGAAGAACGACGGCGGCAACGGCGGGCGGTGTGGGCAAGCAGGACGAGTTCATGGACGCGATCAAGTCCAGGGCAAGAAGCAGTAAAGGAGGAGAAAGAACATGAGCATGGATTTGGCGAAAAGACCTTTTCCACCAGCCGGATTACCTGATCGCGGGTAATGCGGAGATCGTTACGGCAGTCAAGGAGGCATCCGCTGCCTTGAAGCGCAGGGCGCTCCCGTGGTTCTCAACAGCGACGGAAAACTGGCCGCCATCAGCGTGAGCGGCAGCTCGCCCCCTACACCGTGACCACCACGGGCCTGTACGGCATTCTGGCGGAGGATGTCGCGTCGGGCGAGGACGGCATCGTGTACCTCTCTGGCGAGTTCTTCGCCGACGCGCTGGTGCTGCCCGCCAACGCCACCGCTGCGGACGTGGAGGTTCCTCTGCGTAACCTCGGCATCTACTTGAAGTAAGGGAGGAAGAAAGAACATGGCTAACGAAGTGAACATTTTACTCCCCCGCTATCTGGCGGAGGTGGTGGACAGACCCTGCCGTACACACCTATTTCCGCGACACCTTTTCACCAACGTCAAGACGTTCGCTACCGAGCGCGTGGACATCGACCTTGTGAAAGGCGACCGCCGCATGGCGGCCTTTGTCCATCCCCGCGTGGGCGGCAAGGTGTTGAAAGCCAACGGCTACCAGACTGAGAGAGCTACAAGCCCCTCTGATCAACCCCCTATGACGTGACCACGGCGGACCAGCACATGACCCGCCTGCCCGGCGAGGACCTGTACAGCGGCATGACCCCTGCACAGAGGGCCGCGCAGAAGCTCATGGAGGAGTACGCCACGCTGAACGACGCGACCACGCGCCGCGAGGAGTGGATGGCGGTGCAGGCCATCGTGACCGGCACCATTCCCATTGTGGGCGAGGGCGTGAACGAGACCATCGACTTCGGCCTGACCAACAAGAAAACCCTGACCGGCGACAACAAGTGGGGCGGCACCAAGGCCGACATCCTCGGCAACCTCGGTGACTGGACGGATGCGGTGCTGCACGGCGGCTTCGCCAACGTGGACACTATCATCATGGGCAAGACGGCCAAGGCAAAGTTCTTTGCCGATGCCAACCATGCAGAAGATGCTGGACAACCGCCGCATGAACCTCGGCGAGATCGCCCCCGCGACCTGCCCAACGGCGTGAAGTACCTCGGCCACCTGAATGACCCCAGCCTTGACATGTACGTTTACGGCGAGGTCTACTACGACGACTGGACTAACCCTGACGCGCCGGAGACCAAGCCCCTTATCCCGGACAACATGATCATCCCTGATCAGCTCCAGACCAAACATGATGGCCTACGGTGCCTGCACCTACATGATGGGGCCTCCCATCGACCACGGTGCAGCTGCATCATCCCGACCGCCGCATGGTGGAGCTGCAGGCGCACCCAGACCGCCCATCCCCCGACAAGGTGGATAGCTGGCTGGTGGCGAGGCGCACCCGCCGCCCATGCTGACATGGCGCTGTTCGAGCTAAAGCAGGAATACAGCGGATGGGCGGGCGGAGGGGCTGCCCCTCCGCTCACCTTTAAGGACTGTGCGGCAGCGGACATCGACACGGCTTTTTTTTGAGCAGGACGAACACGCAGACTGGCATACGGTTGACGGCAAGGACGCACTGGTGATCGTGGACGATCAACGGCTCAAAAAGCATAGCGCCCATTGGGAGGCGGGAGCCAAAGCAGAACTTCGACACGGGACTGTATACGGCCTACACAGTGCTGTATATCCGCGTGAGCGACTACGGGCCAAAGCCGAAAGTGGGCAAGCACCTTGTTCTGGACAAAGGGACGAACCGGCAGCGGTCGTACACCATCCTCAACTGCGAGGAGGAGGCGGGCGTGTACCGCATTTCCATGGAAAGGACGCGGCAATGAGCAGAGTAACCTATGACGCAGGGAACCTGACCATCGAAGTGGACGGGCTGGACACCGTGGTGGCGGCGGCGCTGGGCGATTTGAAGAAAAAGACCCCGGCGGCGGCCAAGGTAGCCATCAACGCCACGGCACGGCAGGCCCGCAAGCTGATGATCGCAAAGGCAAAGGCGCGGTACGCCGTGAACGCGGCGGGCAGGCGGCACCTAAAAGACCTTGTGCAACGGAAAAAGGCCAGCAACACCAGTTTGAGCGCAGAGCTGCACATCGCAAAGATGCGCAACGATCTCGGTTATTTCCAACACAGGCCGACGGAGCGCTTTACCGGGCGCGAGGTTTTGCACCACGCACCAAAGTATGTGAAAGCCCGTGTTCTGAAAGCCTCGTCCATGGCGGCGCTGACAGGCAATGCCAACATGAGCAAGGGCTTTCTTGTGCAGTTCAAGAGCGGCCACATCGGCATGGTGCAGCGACAGATCGGCTCCAGTTCCAGCCACACGGTCACGGAGCGGGGCCGCCCAAGGTGGCGAAACAAGGACGGCAAAGGTGGAAAAGCTGGTGACGATGGGAAGCCCGTCGGCCTCGGCGATGCACTCTACCGTCTGGCCGATGGTGGAGCCGGAGGTGTCCGAGTATCTGCAAGACCGACTGATGGAGCAGACCGAACGGGTGCTGGCGCGAGCGGCGAGGAGGAAGTAAGCCGTGAAGAACTATATGGATGCGGTGAGGGCCGCAGGCATCGGGCGAACTCCCCAGCTCTGCCAAGACGCGCTGATCGAAACGCTGGAGGAGCTTTTCGCCGGAAAGAAGTACAACGGCCAGCAGAGCCGCAAGGAGCTGAAAATCTTCAAGCAGGATTTGCCGGTGCCGGAGGACTATGACGCGGATGTGGACACGGACGCGGCGGCGGCCCCGTACATCGTTGTGCGCATGACCGGAGGCGAGATCAAGAACGACGACGGGCCGCAGGCGGTTGAGTTCAGCCTGATCGTGTGCGCCTACGACGAGGGCAAGGAGCGAGAGGGCTATCAGGATGTTGCCAACATCAAGGAGGACATCGTGCAACGGTTATGCACCAAGCCGTATTTCGGCGGGGCATTCACTGTGCTGAAGCCCATCGCGTGGGCCATGCAGCAGGACGACACCTACCCGTACTACTTCGGGGCGTGTTCGCTGACCTGCACCGCACCGGCCATGACACAGGACACAGAAATGGAGGAGCTGGTATGAGCAAGAAAAACGATAAGCTGGCGGCGGATGCCGCTGTGAATGAGACGGCCATCCCGGCGGCGGAGACTGCTGCCGAGACTGCGGCCACGGAGCGGGAGAATACGAGCGCGACGCAGGTTTACTGCGGCCCCACGGTGCGCGGCGTTGCCAAGCAGTACACGGTGTTTCGCGGCGGCATCCCGGAGGCGCTGGAGGCGTTCATCGCCATTCACCCGGAGGCCGGGGCGCTGGTGGTGGACGTGAAGCGCTTTGCCGAGACGAGAAAGCGGCTGGAGACCGCAGGAACGGCGGAGGCCATTCTGTACGGCAAGATCAAATCCGAACTGTAAGGAGGAAGAAAGACTATGGCATACAAACACGGCGTATACACGAGCGAGGTTGCGACCAGCATGGTCGCGCCCATTACCGGCACGGCGGGCCTGCAGGTGATCGTAGGCACCGCCCCGGTGAATATGCTCAAAGACCCGGCGGCGGCGGTCAACGTGCCGCTGCTGGTGAACAGCTACAAGGAGGCCGTGGAGGCGGTGGGTTATCTGCCTGACTTCGCCAAAACACACCCTCTGCGAGTGCATCAGCGCAAATTTCAGCGTTGTGGGTATCGCGCCCATGGTGCTGATCAATGTGCTTGACCCTGCCAAGCACAAGATCGCCATCACCGGCGGAACCGTTCAGGTGAACGACGGAGTGGCGGTGCTGGAGGAGACAGGCGTTCTGCTGGAGGGGCTGACCGTTAAGAGCGGTTCCAACACGCTGACCGCAGGCACGGACTACACCACCACATGGAACGACGACGGTACGCTGAATATCGTGGTGCTTTCCACCGGAGCGGGTAAGGAAGCAACGAGCCTGACCGTGACCGGCAACAAGATCGACCCCAGCAAGGTGACGGCGGCGGACATCGTGGGCGGCGTGGACAGCTCCACAGGCAAGGAGACCGGCCTTGAGGTGGTGCGTCAGGTCTATCCGAAGCTGTCCATGACACCCGGCATCCTGCTGGCCCCGCGTTTCAGCAAGGACGCGACGGTGGCGGCAGCCTTGCAGGCCAAGACCAAGAGCATCAACAGCGTGTTCGGTGCGGTGTGCGTTGTGGACATCGACTGCAGCAACACCGGCGCGACCAAGTACACCGCCGTCAAGACCACCAAGGAGGCGCAGGCGGTGAGCGACCCCAACGCCTACGCAGTCTGGCCCTTTGCCAAGGTGGGCAACACGGTGTACAGCGGCAGCGCACTGGCGGCGGCGCTGACAGCCTACACCGACGCGCAGAACGACGACACGCCCAACGTCAGCCCCAGCAACAAGACCATTGCCGTTTCTGCCGCCTGCCTCGAAGATGGCACGGAGGTGGTGCTTGATCAGGAGCAGGCCAACACCGTGAACAGCTTCGGTGTGGCAACGTGGCTGAACATGAACGGCTTCCGCCTGTGGGGCAACAACACGGCGGCCTACCCCGGTATCAGCGACCCGAAAGATCGCTGGTTCAGCGTCCGCCGGTTCCTGACGTGGGCGGCCAACACGTTTATCCTGACCTACTTCCAGAAAGTGGACAGCCCCGCCAACAAGCGCCTGATCGAAGCCATCGTGGACAGCGAGAACGTGCGCGGCAACGGCTTTGTGGCCCGTGGTGTGTGCGCCCGCTATGAGATCACGTTCAACGAGGACGAGAACACCACCGCCGATCTGCTGGACGGCAAGATCACATTCCACCAGTACATCACCCCGTTCACCCCTGCGGAGGACATCGAGGACATCATCGAGTTTGACCCCGACGCTCTTTCCGCCGCGCTGAACTGATAAGGGAGGGAAAAGAAGATGATTTCCAACAACTATATCCCGGAGAAGATCAACGAGTATAACGCCTATCTGGACGGCACGAAGATGATCGGCGTGGCCGCGTCGGTGACGCTGCCGGAGGTCAACATGAAAACCAGCACCGTCTCCGGCGTGGGCGTGAACGGCGAGCTGGACAGCCCCACCATCGGCCAGTTTGAGAGCATGGAGCAGGAAATCCAGTTCAACACGCTCTACAGCTCCGCCATGGATATGCTCTCTCCCTGTCCACGGTGAACCTGACGCTGCGAGCCTCGCAGCAGGTCTACGACAAGCAGGGCGGCTACAATTTCAAAGGGCCTGCGCGTGGTGGAGATCGGGCGCGTGAAGAAGTTCAACCCCGGCAAGGTGGAAAAGTGCGAGGCCATGGAGGCCACCGTGACGCTGGAGCTGACCTACCTGATGATCGAGGTGGACGGCCAGCAGCTCTTGGAGGTTGACAAGCTCAACGGCATCTACAAGGTCAACGGCACGGATATGCTGGCGGGCGTGAACAGCCTGATCTAACGGGCGCAAAACAATACGGCCTGTCCCTGCGCAAACGGGGGCGGGCCGTGTTTTCACACAAAAAACAATGCTGAAAGGAGCGACAACCAATGGCAGAGGACAAGATCACGGCGGCGGAGACCGCAAACGAGGGGACAAAAAAGAGCGAGAACATCGTGGAGCTGGCAAGGCCCTACGTGTTCGAGGGCAAGGAGTACGGAGAGATCGACCTGACGGGGCTGGAGAAGCTGACCGTGCAGGACGCTATCGACGTGCAGCGGCAGCTTTTCGGCGAGGGCGAGGCGGCGGCCTCGGTGCTGTGCGAGACCACGACGGCATTTGCCCGCGCCATGGCGGTCAAGGCCACCGGAATGCCCATTGAGTTTTTCAAGCTGATGCCTCGCGGCGCTTTCAAGCGCGTGGCAGGTGCGGTGCGCAGACACCTGAACGTGGAGAGCAGAACAGAAAACCATGTGATGCATCTGGAGAAGCCGCGCCATTACAAGGGCAAGGAGTACCGGGACATCGACCTGAACGGCGTGGCAGACCTGAACACGCTGAATGAGAGCGAGGCGGAGAACCGCATGGCCCGCGAGGGCTTTGTGGTAACGGAGAACAGCACCAACTATCTGTACTCCTGCGTGATCGCCGCCATGGCGACGGGCATCCCGGAGGAGTTCTTTACTACGCTGCCCCTGTATGAGCTGCTGAAACTGAAAAACGCGGTGAACGACGCGGATTTTTTTTTCGGATAAAAGGGCGGAGCCAAGGCCCTGCGGAAAGCGGCTATCCGGCTGTCCTCGGTGACACGGACGGGCGTGGACTTCTATCTGAAAATGCCTGTCCGGGACTTTATTGAGCTGAATAGCGAGGTGGCGGAGGAATGGCGAACAATAAAACATTAGAGTTAAGCATCAAAATCGCCGGTAAGATGGACAAAAGCCTGATGGCGGCGCTGAACGGGAGCCAGAGCCAGATCAGCAGCTTTGCCCGCAGCATCAGCTCCATCGGAACGGCGGGACTTGCGGCCATGGGGACGCTGGCGACGGCGACTGTGGCGACCATCGCAAGCTGCACCAAGGAAGCGGCGAAGTTTGAAAACTACATGGCGGATGTGGTCAAGTACGTAGACGGTCTGGCAGATGCTACCGGAAAGATCAGTGACAAGGTGGCGGATAACGGCAAGACCTACGCGCAGAACTACGAAGCCATGAAGGACGCAATCAAGGATTTAAGCACACAAATCCCCTATACGCAGGAGGATTTGACACGCCTCGCCGCTGCGGCGGGCCAATCCGGAAAGACTATGGAGGACTTGATCAAGATCGACAGCTCCGGCAATGTTACCGGTTTCCTGCGGGACATCGCCATGACCGGCGCGGCCATGGACATCAGCGCCGATCAGGCGGGCAACTGGGCTGCCAAGTGGGAGCAATCGCTGAAAAATGACCCACGAGGAGGTCATGGTGCTCTTTGACCAGATCAACTATCTGGGCGCAAACAGCGCGACCACGGCGGCGGAAATCGCGGAGGCGGTCAATTCTGCGGCGAGCCTCGGCCAAGTGGGCGGCGTAAGCGCGGCCACAACGGCGGCGTTGGCGGATGCCATGCTGGCAACAGGCGTATCGACTGATCGCGTCGGCACCAGCATCAAGCGCATGATCGTGAATTTGAGCAAGGGCGCAAGTGCGACGAAAGCCCAGAAAGAACAGTTCGAGGAGCTGGGCATGAGCGCGGAGTGGGTCGCCAAGGCCATGCAGGAGGACAGCGTGGGAACGCTGGATACCATCTTCAAGGCCATCAACGATCTGCCGCAGGAGCGACAGGTAGCGGCGCTGTCCACCCTGTTCGGCCAATGGGCCATTGAGGGCGGCGCAAAGATCGTCAACAATCTCGATGTGTACAGAAAGGCGCTGGAAATGGTGAGCGACCCCAGCCTGTACACGGGAAGCATGGAGCGGGAGTTTAACATCAAATCGCAGACCCCGGAGGCCATCGAGACCATGCTGAAAAGCACCAAGACGGCGCTGAAAATAGAGATCGGCGATGCGTTCCTCCCGGCAAAAAAGCAGTTCAATCTCTCCATGATCGACTTTCTGAACAGCATCCGAAAGAATATGCCGGAGCTGACGCAGCTTGCGGAGAGCTTGGGAACGCTGGCAAGCCGGGGCGTGGAGAAGCTGGGGAGCGCTATGGACACGGCGCTGCCGTACATCCAAAAGGGGCTTGACTACCTGATCAACAACGGCGAACAGGTGGTGCGTGTGCTGGGCGGCATGGCGGCGGCGTTTGTTGGCATGAAGTTCGCCCCGGCGGCGGAGGCTATTTTCTCCGGCGGAAAGGGCGGACTTGCGGGCCTATTCAAGAGCGGCCAGAGTGCGGGCGCGGCGGGCGCAGGGCTTTTCTCTGCGTTCCGGGGCGCATCGGGAAGCAACGGCTTCCGCACGACGCTGGGGGCAGCAATCTCCAGTCTGATCGGTGGAAACGGCATCAAGGGAACCACAGGACTTTTGAGCGCGGCGGCGGGAACGCCGGGGCTGTTGTCCGGCTACCAAAGCGCGGGAAGCGTCCTGCGGGGGGCAATCGGAAACAGCAAGACCGCGCAATGGCTGGGCGGTATCGGCTCCTCCCTCGGAAATCTCGGCGGGATGTTCGCCAACAGCCGGGCCGGACAATTTGCGGGCGGCCTTATGGGAAAGGCGGGCGGTGCGCTGGGTAAGTTGACCATGCCGCTGCGGCAAGGCATCGCGGGCATTGAGCGGCGGCTACCATTCAGGGCAGCATATTCCAGCAGCAGGGCCTTTCCGGTTTGCTGGGGAAAGCGGGAGGCGTGGTAAGCGGTATCGCAAACTCCGGTGCCGGAAAGCTGCCGGGAGCATATTCAGCGGCGGGGCCGGTCTGCTGGGGAGTATCTATGGCCCTATTGCTGGCGGCCTCGGCAGTCTGCTGTCCGGGGCGCTGCCTATTGTGGGCGTGATCTCCGGCATCATCGCCGTGGTGAGCATCCTGACGGACAAGTTTGGCGGGCTGGACAAAATCATACAGCGGGTGTTCGGCGACCGGGCTGGAAAAGTTTACGGTATTCAAGGACGCGCTGCTGGGATTGTTCGAGGACGGCGGTGTGGCAAAGGCGCTGCAACCGCTGCAGGAGAGCATCACCAATCTGTTCGGTGAGGACGCGGGCGCAGCCTTTGGAGGCATTACCACCATCCTGCAATCGGTGATGGGGCGTAATCGGCCAGCTCGTGACCTTTTCACAGACGACGGTGCGGCCCATCATCGAAAGCCTATTCGGCTTTATCACACAGACGGTGGTGCCGGTCATTCTGCAAACGATCACAGCGGCGGCTCCGTCCATCGCATCCATCATCAGCGGCGTGGGTTCCGTGGTCATGACGGTGGCACAGATCATCGGCGAGGCAATTCAGTTCCTTATGCCAATCATTCAGACGGTGATCACGGTGCTGCTGCACATCGGTCAGGTAGTGGTTCCGGCGGTGCTGGCCGCCATCGGTGTCTTTGCCGAGGGCATCAGCAGCGCGATCAACGGGGTCAAGACCATTTTTGAGGGCGTGATCAACTTCATCACCGGCGTGTTCTCCGGCAACTGGCGTATGGCTTGGGAGGGTGTGAAATCCATCTTCGTTGGCATCTTCGATACGCTGGGCGCTCTGTTCAAGACCCCCATTAACGCGGTGATCGCCCTGATCAACAAGGCAATCGCAGGCATCAACAGTCTCGGCATTACCATCCCGGACTGGGTGCCGCTGCTGGGCGGCAAGTCGTTCTCCATCAACATCCCGGAAATCCCCATGCTTGCGCGAGGCGGCTTTACCAACGGCGCAAGCATCGCGGGCGAGGCCGGGACGGAGGCGGTGATCAGCTTCCAGCGGGCGGCCCGACGGGACAATCTGGACATCTGGGCAAAGGCCGGGCAAATGCTGGGCGTGAAGCCGGTGGAGCTGGCGGAAAATCGACGGCGGCAGCTCCGGCGGCGGAGGCGGCATGACCTTTGCACCGGTGATCAACATTCAGGGCAGCGCCGACCGCAGCATGGTGGAGGAAGCTCTGGCCGAGGCGCAGGCACGGTTTGAAGCGTGGTATCTCCAGATGCAGCGCAGACAGGCCCGCACGGCATACTGACGGGAGGAAACGCGATGTACACGACCAAGAGCGGCGACACATGGGATGTGATCGCCAAGGAGGTATACGGCAACGAGTACCACGCCGACGTGCTGATGGCGGCCAATCCGCAGGAGATCGACACGTTTATCTTCAACGCCGGGGTGGAGCTGAACACCCCGGCACTGGAGGAGGAGCGGGACGGACTGCTGCCGCCGTGGAAATACGAGGCGAGCTATGATTAAGACAAGACGGCTGGCGCTGGATGTGCGCTACAACAGCTACCCTTTTGCCGGGCAGGTGGGCGGAGACATCGAGAGCCTGACCTACACCGACAGCGGGCGGACAACAGCGACAGCATCGACATCACCATCAACGCACAGGACAGGAAATGGCTGCTGGGCTGGATGCCGGAAAAAGGGCGCGACGCTGCGAGCGCGTATTCTCGGCTACAACTGGGAACGGCAGGGCCAGCGGAGCATCATGGAGTGCGGGCTGTTCGTGCTGGACGATGTGAGTTTTTCGGACGCTCCGACCACCTTGCAGCTCGGCGGCGTGAGCAAACCCAGCGGCAGCGACTTTTCGGAGCTGGAGCGGGACGTGATCTGGAAGAACACCAGCATCAAGCGTATCGGCGCAAAGATCGCCGCGCGGTACGGTCTTGCGTTCACCTACGATGCCGACGACTACGACATCGAGTGCGACGAACAGGACGGAGCGGACAGCAGCTACTACAACGGCCTGTGCCAGAACTACGGACTGGTGCTGAAAGTGTACGCCCGGCGGCTGTGGGTGTACGACCGGGAGAAGTACAAGGTAAAAACGGGCCGTGCGCACCTTGACAGCTCGCAGATCAGGCCGGGGAGCTTCGGCTACACCACCACCCTGTCCGGCACCTATACCGGCGGGTACTTCAATTACACGGACGCGGACAAGGACATTGACATCGAGTGCAGCGTGGGCGGCGGCTCGCACACCAAGAGCGTGAACCGCCGGGCTACCAGTGTCTACGATGCCAGCGTCCAGCTCTGCGCGGAGCTGAACAGCGCCAACCACGGGACGGTGAAGCTGCGCTTCGGCGTGGACGGAGACTGGAGGGTAAGCGCGGGAAACTGCATCGCGCTGACAGGCTTTGGAAACCTGAACGGAAAATACTTTGTGGACAAGGTGACACACAAGGTTTCCAAAAGCGGACTGACCACCGACTTTGAGTGCAGCGGCATCGGCCCAGCGTTCCATTCGTGGGACGTGGGCGGCAAGATCGTGTATCACGAAAAGACGGCGGACAGCGGCGTGAGCTATGACAGCACCTACGCCACCACCAGCCCGGCGGCGGGCGCGGCCAGCGCGGCGGCAGGCGGCGAGGCGGGACAGGCGATCACGCTGAACAAGGCTCCGCTGTATGTTTCCAGCACGGCAAAGAACAAGGCGGGAACCAAGACCGGCACCTACTGGCTGTACGACGGCATCCTGATCAACGGGCGCTACCGCGTGACCAACAGCGCGGCGCGGTGCGGCAAGCTACCTGTGGGGCAGAACGTGACGGGCTGGGTGCCTGCGAGCTACTGCATCGCCAGCGAGGAGGCGAAAAAGTAATGGCGGGGACAAACCGAACCGGGCGCGTGAGCGCCATCGACTATAAGGCGGGAACTTATGAGGTGACCTACTTTGACCGGGGGAAAAGCGTGACCCGCCAGATCAACGCCATCAGCAACGGCGAGTACAAGATGCCCAGCATCGGGCAGGTGGTGAGCGTGAGCCACAACAGCAACGGAGCTGCGGCGGGAACCACCACCGGAACGGTGCACCCGGCGGAGGGCTACAAGGGCCTGTTCGAAAGGAGTACGCCGCGCGGAAGGACTGGCTTATGAGCGCTACGACGAGAACACCGGCGTTTATAATCAGTATGTAAACCAAGCGGACGGGGGGGCGCAACTGCAACGGCGAGATATACGACGAGGCGAAGGGACGCAATCAGCCTTGTGGCGGGCGGGCAGTTTCAGGCCAAAGAGCAGCGCCGCCAGCAGCATGAGCCTGAACGCCAAAACCGGCGTTGGCATCGTGGCGGGAACAACGGTGAGCATCGAGGCCGGAACCTTTGCGAGCATCGAGGCCGCAGGCGCTTGAGCGTGACGGCCGGAGGCAAGTACACATTCGCCGCAAAAAAGGCGCAAGATCGAGGTGGAGGGCGGCGACGCGGAGATCACCATAAACGGCGCAACGGTCAAGGTGACGGAGGCCGGGGATGTGAGATCGAAAAAGCTCAACCAAAATCAGCCTGACAGCCCCGGAGATCAACGCCACGGCAACGGCGGCGTGAGTAAACAATGGCAATCGGCATGGGACATCACCATCAACGGTTCACATAGGCGGCGCGGTGGAAAGCGATAAGTAAGGAGGGCGGCGTAGTGGCATTGGGAAGCTTACGGCATGGGCATGACGTTCACGGTGAGCGACCGGCGCATCCTGACACCGAGCGGGCTGAAAGGCCAGGGGCAGCCGGATTGGGCGACCCACAACCGGACAGGCGCACGGGCGCGGGAGCCAGTGGATTGCCCGAAGCTGAAATACCAGTTCGACCTTTTGCTGCGGCGCAGGGACAGGGGTAAACCCGCGAACGTTCTGCGGCATTTTCAGCGCATGGCGGAGACCAACGCGGCGGACTGGTTCATCGTGGGCGGCTCGCCGGTATCGCCGTATCCGTTCAAGATCACGGACATCAGCGACGAGTGGGGGCGCGGTGCTGCACGGCGGCGCGATGGTGGAGTGCAAGGTGAGCCTGACCATCGAGGAATATTTGTAGTAAGGAGGCAGCCATGTTATCAACGGAAAACGCGGTGATCGAGATACTGCCAGGGGAGCGCGAACGACAGCACGGCGGCGGAGGTGTACCGCAATTTGCAGGTGCTTTACGCCACGAGGGCCGGAGAGCAGGCGCTCGACCGGGAGTTCGGCATCGACGGAACGATCATCGACTGCCCGCAGGAAAATGCGCAAGTCCCTGCTGGCGGCGGAGTATGTGCGCAAGACAGAACAGTATGAGCCACGGGCGCGTGTCGTCCGTGTGGAATGGACTGCGGAAAAATCGCAGGACGGGAATATGATACCAAAGGTGGTGATCGAGCTTGTCTAATATCGCTGAATTGGCAAAACTGCCCGGAGCTGAGCTTCATCGAAAGCATGACTTTGCAGGAGACGGAAGAACAGCTCCGTGAGCTGTGGCCACCAAGTATTACCGGGAGGCCACGGGTAATGAGCCGGAGATCGGCGAGGCCGACCCGCTGAACCTGCTGATCAAAGCCTTTTTGCGCGATGGAGTATCAGACAATGCAGTACGCCGACGCAAAGGGACGGATGGAAATGCTGAAAACCAGCACCGGAGACGCGCTGGATGCGCTGGCTGCTCTTGTGGGGCTGACGCGCAAAGAGGCAAACCGGGCCACGGCGACGGTGCGCTTTACGCTTTCGGAGGCGCAAAACGGCGCGACGGCCATTCCGACGGGAACGCGGGTCAAGAGCGAGGACGGGAAGTATTTCAACACGCTGGACTACGCGGAGATCGCGGCGGGAGAGACCTACACCGACGTGGTGGTGCAGGCGGAGGAGGCCGGAGCGGATAGCAACGGCATTCTGTCCGGCGGCATCAAGATACTGGTTGACCCAATCGCCTATGTTGCCAGCGTGAGCAACACCACGCCCAGCACCGGCGGACTGGACGCAGAGGACGACGACAGCCTGACACGGCGCATCTACCTCGCCCCAGCGTGTATAGCTGCGCCGGGCCGCGCGATGCCTATGAATACTACGCGCGCGGGAGTGGCGGGGCGATGTAGCCGATGTGCGCATCGTCAGCCCGCTGCCGGACGAGGTGAATATCTACTTCGTGATCGAGGACGGGAACGGGCTGCGCGTCCCCAACAGCACGGAGCTGACGGCCATGGCGGCCTATCTGGACGACGAGACCATCCGCCCGCTGTGCGACAAGGTGACGGCGCTGGCCCCGGACGAGGTGGAATACGCCATCACCGTGAAATACTGGATCGCGGAAAGCGACCAGCGAAGCGTGAGCGAGATACAAAGCCGCATCGCGGCGGCGGTGGCGGACTTCAGAAATGGCAAAGAAAGCTGGGACGGGACATCAACCCCACGGAGCTGATCACACGGCTGCGGGAGGCGGGGGCCAAGCAGTGACGCTGACAGCCCCTGACGGATACCGTGGTCGCGGCCACAGAGCTGCCGAAATGCACCGGAGCGACCGTGACCTATGGAGGGCTGGAGGATGATTAAGGGGCTGAAAGACGCGCAGATCGCGGACGGCCTGCCCCGCGTCCTCGGGAGAGCAGCCGTGGGTCAGGGGCGCTGTCGCTGGCGATGCTGGAGCTGCACCGGAAAACGATGGATTACATCAACGGGAGCCAAATCTACACCGCCATCGACACCGTGGCCGAGGAGGTGCTGGATGCGCTGGCCGTGAACTGGAAGATCGACTGGTACGACACAGGGTACGACATCGAGCAGAAGCGGCGCATTGTCAAGACTGCCCTGAACATTCGGCGAACAATGGGAACTGCGGGAGCGGCAAGAACGCAGGCCGACGCGATCTATCCGGGAACAAAGCTGGAGGAATGGTTTGAGTACGGCGGCACCCACGGAAAATTCCGGCTGCGGGTCAACATCACCACCGTGGAGGAGCGGTAGAAGTTCGCCGCCATGACCATCGCGGAGATCGAGCGCAGGCTTGCCGCCGCCAAGCGGTTCAGCGCCCATCTGGAGGAAGTGGAATACTACGACGCGGGCGGCACCGCGACGGCCTACGGCATCGCGGCTATGGCGGGCGCGGCGGTGGTTGACTTCGGCAGCGCATCGAAATTCTAAGTCAGAGGAAACGAAAAGTGGCATGGAAAGGCGTTATCACAAACAGCGGCAGTGAGCTGCTGGCACAATGGACAGCGGGAAAGACGCTGACCATCACCCGCGCAGCGGCGGGGACGGGCCGCGTGAGCGAGGCGGCGATGCTGGCGCAGACGGCGCTTGTGAGTGAAAAGCAGACGGTCAGCATCCTGTCCAACAAAACAACGGCGCAGGGACAAAAGCTGCAACTGCAAGTGACACCACTGGCGACGGGATACCCCTGAACCAGCTCGGCATCTGGGCAAAGCTGGACAGCGGCGCGGCAAGGCTGATCGCACTATTTCAGACGGATACGGACGCGGGCGTGGAAATCCCCAGCAAGACGGACGTGCCGGACTATGTGTACACGTTCTACGGGCTGCTGGAGTTTTCGGGAAGCGGCGGGACGCTGCAGGTGACCATCGACGCTTCGGCGCTGGTGACAGCAGAAAGCATGGCGGCTGCCATCAAGGCACAACGAGGATGAAAAACGCGCACGAGGGTATCCGTCAGGCCATTACGGACAAGCAGGACAAGATCACCGCCAGCGGTATCCTGAAAGGCGACGGCAAGGGCGGCGTTACGGCGCAGACGTTCGACACGGTGCCGACGGAGAACAGCGACAAGCTGCTGACCAGCGGTGCGGTGGCGGCGGCTCTTGCCAAAAAAAGGCGGGGCTGGGGACAGACGGAAAGGTGCCGGTCAGCCAGCTCCCTGTCAACACACCGGGCGGAGTGGCCGGACTGGGGAGGACGGCAAGGTTGGCACCGGCCAGCTCCCCCCCATCAATACGCCGGGCGGCGTTGCGGGCATCGGAACGGACGGCAAAGGTTGGCACCGGCCAGCTTCCTGTCAATACGCCGGGCGGCGTGGCAGGTCTCGGCGCGGACGGGAAGATGGACACCGATCAGCTCCCCATCAACGTGCCGAACGGCATCCCGACGCTGGGGGCAGACGGCAAGCTCAGCGCGGACAGTCTGCCGCAGGTAGGCATGACGGCGCAGATCGTTGTGACCGCACCAACCGGCTCCACGGTGACGGCCACGCTGGGAACCAAGGTATACACCGCAACGGAGAGCGGCGGAAAATGGACGTTTGATGTGGAGGACTACGGAACATACACCATCAAGGCCACCAAGAACGGGCAGACTGCCACGGATACGGTGACGGTCTCCGTGGTGCAGCAGTACACGGCGACGCTATCCTACTTCACCGCCACCATCCATGTGAGCATTGACAGCGGCTCCACCGTCACCTGCACCAAGGGGAGCAAGACGCAGAGCAAGACGGCATCTGCAACGGGGACAGTGGACTTCACCGTGACGGAAAGCGGCACCTACACACCATCACCGCCACCAAGAACGGAGAGACGGCGGAGGATACTGCAACCATCACGGCGGACGGACAGACGGTAAATGTGAAGCTGGCCTACCGGCACATCTACGGCGTGGTGTGGGACGGAACCAGCACAACGGTGTGGAGCCGCACAGACGAGGCGGCCAGCTTCGTGAACCCAACCCCCGTACAGGGCGGGGGGCGACCAATTACGGAAGCCCATTTGACAACCTGTACCCGTGGAGCGGGATGGTGCGCGTGACGGATGCGGTGGCCGGTGAGCTGGTGGCTATCCCGAAGTTCTGGTACAAGTGGACAAAAGAGCGGGAACAGCCTGAAACTCCAGATCGCGGATAAGGAAACGGACGGCTTTCACGTCTCCCCTGCCCACGCCGACCGAGGGGACGGCAAGGGAGAGCGGGACATTGTGTACATTGGCCGCTATCACTGCAACACCAACAACTACAAGAGCCAGTCCGGTGTAAAGCCGAAAGCGAATATCACGCGCAGCACGGCCAGCACGAGCATCCACAATCTGGGGAGCAACATCTGGCAGAGCGACATTCAGATGCGCATGACGATCTGGAT
>VOFC01003879.1_pt1 | contig 31688 bp, 47 predicted proteins | sample 5384161 | NCBI WGS metagenome assembly VOFC01 (sample SAMN12384722, study PRJNA508395) | human gut metagenome | isolation source: healthy gut B | host: Homo sapiens
AATCTCGAAGAAAGAAGCGCCGCAAAGCAAGGGACGGGCACTCCATCTCCCTCGGTTGCTGCCATTGATCCGTACATCATGCGTGAATACTACAGAGCAGAATTGGAGCTTTATCCGGATGATGTATTAACTGCCAAACAGATCTCCGAATTTACAGGTTACAGTCATTCTTCTGTTGTGCGGTGGTGCAATAAGCAGTATCTTCAAAACTTTTACATAAGGCATCGCTTTTATGTCCCGAAGGAATACCTGCTTGATTTCTTCACGAGCAGGCACTTTATTAACATATCTGTGAAGTCTGAGCTTCATAAGGAAAGGAATCAACAGCTGATCCAATATCAAGCAGAATCGTGTTCTGCAATGGTCAGCACTCCACAGTCAAGCGAGAAGAGAACGAAGAATAAAGTTTATACTAAAAACCAGGGGGAGCTAATGGCCTTTAGCTCCCCCCGTTCCGTACGTCTGCTTATTGTAATATGGGTCAGCACACGCTCCGATTAAGATTGCAGTCGTTGTTCTTGACATCCAGGCTTGTGTATGTATAATATAAAATAAATTATCATAAAATGCTTTATCATAAGGAGGCGTTAGCGCATGAAGTTTATAGGCAGGCAAGCCGAGCTTAGCAAGCTGAACGCAGAATATACCCGTGACGGCAGCTTTGTGGTCATCTATGGCCGCCGCCGAGTTGGCAAAACGACGCTGATCAAAGAGTTCTTGAAGAAAAAAACCGCCTTTTACTTTCTGGCTACCGAAGAACTGGAGAGCCAGAGCATGAAACGGCTGGCCGGAGTCATAGCCCGTACAACGAAAAATGCGCTACTGCAGAAGGCGACCTTCACGGACTGGCTGGATCTGTTTCAGGTAATTGCAGATTATAAGCCCGAAGAAAAGAAGGTACTTGTCATTGACGAGTTTCCGTACCTGGTAAAAAACAAATTCGGCGTTTCCCTCTATCCTGCAAAATGCCTGGGACGAAATTCTGAAAGACAGCAATGTGATGCTGATTCTGTCTGGCTCCCTGATCGGCATGATGAAGAAGCATGCTTTATCGTATGACAGCCCTCTGTATGGCCGCAGAACGGCACAGATCCGGTTGGCTCCGTTGTCCTTTACGGATATATATGCCGTTCAGAAAATACCATTTGCGCAGGCCGTAGAACAGTACTCCGTGACGGGCGGCGTTCCGAAGTATCTGGAGTTTTTTGAGGATGGCCGACCGCTGGAAGAGCAGCTAGAAGATGCCGTTTTGTCCAAAAGCGGTTTCTTGTATGAGGAGCCAAATTTTCTGCTGAAAAGCGAGTCGCTGACAGCTGTGAACTATTTCTCCATCATCAAAGCCATCGCAGACGGGAATCATAAGTTGGGCAAGATTGCCGGAGCGCTGGGGCAGGAGACTTCTGCGTTGACACAGTATCTGTCTACGCTCACGGATTTGAGTTTCGTCGAAAAGAAAACTCCGATAACGGAAAAGAACCCGGAAAAATCCCGTAAGGGGCTGTATTTCATTTCAGACAATTTTATCCGCTTCTGGTTCCGCTATGTTTATCCTTATAAAGGGGAACTGGAACTAGACAACACGCAGATTGTGCTGGATGAGATCAACAAGGATTTCATAGAGAAATTTGTGGCATTTGCGTATGAGGACATCTGTCGGAATATCTTTGCCGATTTGTGCAGAGACGGAACGATTCCTTTTTGTACCGTCCCGCATCGGCTCGTATTGGCTGAATGATTTTGACGGCGATACAGAAATAGATGTGGTAGCCGTAGACCATCAGAACAAGCAAGTGTTTGCCGGAGAATGTAAGTTTCATTCTAAGCCGGTGGATGCGCCGGTATATTTTGCGCTGAAAGAAAAGGTTGACGGCGCTGCGGAAATTCATAAGGCATTTCCGGGATACGATGTTCTCTTCGGCGTGTTCAGCAAAAGCGGGTTTACGCAGCGCATGTTCGATACTGCAAAGGAAAATAACCGTCTGCTCCTGATCAACGAGGATCATTTGGTATAGTTTCATTTTCTCATAAATCGCATTTTTCAGACACTTCTCGCTTTTGCAAGGATCACAAAAAACAAAAAGGAGGCCGGGAAACAATGATCTACTTTACTGCAGATACGCATTTCGGCCATGCCAATATTATTAAGATGTGTGAGCGGCCGTTTCCCGATGTGGAAACCATGAACGAGTCCATGATCGCCGCATGGAATGAACGAGTGCGCGGAAATGATACCGTGTATGTTGTGGGCGATATGTTCTTTCGCTGCCCTGACCCGGAGAGCATACTGAAACGGCTCAAGGGCAAAAAGCGGCTGATCGTCGGCAATCACGACAGCACATGGATGAGCAAGGTCGATATGGGCCGGTACTTTCTCAGCGTGGACAGCTTTCTGGAGACCTCGGACGGCGCGCACGCCTTAACGCTATGTCACTATCCGATGGTGACATGGAAGCACACCATACGGTCGTACATGATCCACGGCCATATCCATGCGGATACCGGGGCGGACTTCTGGCCGCTGCTCCGCTGTCGGGAGAATGTATTAAATGCCGGTGTGGACGTGAACGGCTATCGTGCGGTCACATTCGATGAGTTGGTAGAGAACAACCGGAAGTTCAAGGCGTTACACGGTGCGAGGGGGAAGCCAGTATAATTTGGCTGACACAGTGCAAGTTGCAGGGCAAATCACGATGCAAGATATACTCAGCTATTGCATGACACAGGGTCAAGAACACAGCAGGGCTGCCGCAGCCAAAGTACAAAACTGATATGAACTTAGGGGGTCCCCCCAAGTTGCCCCCCTAAGATGCCCCCAAGATAAAACTGTTAAATTCTACGCAAAATCCGCAGCAAAGCAGAAATCGCCAACTATTGTGGCTTCAAATCTCCGAACATTGGGTTTCAGGTTGTCTTATGTGTCTTTCCTAAGGATATCTAGGTACTCTTCATAGACAAAGACAAGCGCTTTGCCGGATTTTGCGGAATACTTTGAGAATATTCCGATTGCATAGCATGGTAATATAATTTGCCGTACCGTTTCTGGAAAGGCCGAGTGCACTCGCCGTCTTGACGGTTTCTATAATTGGATTCTGCTCAATGTAGGCAAGCAGCCTCATGATGTTGTGCCGCGAACGGGTCGGGACATCCGCCAACTTAGCTTCATTTTTCTGGTGAAGCGCATTTAGGCGGTCGATAGTTTCGGTTGCGTCTTCAGCTGTTTCCGCAATACCACGAAGGAAAAATTTTACCCACTGCTCGTAATTACCGGCTTTGCGAACCTCGCTCATTCTGTCATAATATTCGATTCGATTCAATTTCAGGAAGCACGACAGATACAGTACTGGAGAAGAAAGCTCGTTTACGCTCATCAGAAACAATGTTATCAGTAGTCTGCCAACTCGTCCGTTGCCATCGAGAAATGGATGGATTGTCTCGAACTGATAATGGATCAGCGCAGCCTTAACCAACGGATCCATGCCATCCTCATCGTTCATGAATTTCTCAAGAGCTGACATGCACTCGGCCATGTCCTGCGGGTTGGGCGGAATATACCGAGCGTTTTTCAGCGTACTGCCTGCGCCACCGATCCAGTTTTGCGATATACGGAATTCACCAGGCGTTTTATCGCCGCCCCTTACACTATTCATCAGCACCGCATGTGTTTCCCGAATTAATCGGTTGCACAGCGGCAAATCTTCCAGACGTTTGATGGCGAAATTAATTGCGCGAACATAATTTACAACATCCGAAACGTCCGCATTAATGTTCTCATCAACCTCGGGATTCAGGACATCTTCCAATGTGCATTGCGTCCCTTCAATCTGGGAGGACACAAGAGCTTCCTTTCGGACGTACATGGATATAAACAGGTCCTTGTTGGGGATGCGGTCAGATAGGCCGTTGAGCAACGCGAGCTTTTTGTGAGCGTCAATCAGAAGCTGCTGCATCTCAGCGTCAATCTCTATATTCGGTTGCGGCGGCAATGGCTGGGGATAAAATGAGGTGTACGCCATTTCTCCGCTGAGGTTCTGTACAGTCTTTCCTGCACGATTCTTCACGCCGTCTCCTCCTATTTGAGTTTTTCTATAATAGTATAACCGGAAAAACTCACGAAATCAATAGTTTGTGAGTTTTCGCGTTTTTGTTTTCTCACGTAAAATCATGAAAAAGCACTTCCTTATAATTATTGTTCCGCGCATGAGGCTTAAAGTGCATATCCACGCGCCGTCTATCCACTTCGGGTAGGCGGCTTTTTTCATGCCTGTACATAGCCGTCGATCTTCCGCAGACGGCGAATTCTTCAAAAGGAGGAAAACCAATGGAGAACGGCAAAAGTAATTGCTATCACTAACCAAAAGGGCGGCGTCGGAAAAACGACTACCACAGTAAATCTCGGCGTTGGTCTGGCGCAGTTTCAAAGGAAAAAGGTGCTGCTTATCGATGCCGACCCGCAGTCGAGTCTCACCGTTGCGCTCGGGCACAAAATCCCGATGCGATCGACGTGACGCTTGCCACGGTCATGGATGCAGTAACCGAAGACCGGCCAATCGAGAAAGGCGCAGGTATCCTGCATCACAGCGAGGGCGTGGATCTGCTTCCCTCCAACATCGAGCTCTCCGGCATGGAAACCGGATTATTCAATGTTATGAGCCGCGAGTATGTCCTGAAAAACGCTATCGACAGCATGAGAAAGGATTACGACTATATCTGATCGACTGTATGCCCTCGCTGGGGATGATGACGATCAATGCGCTGGCCGCCGCGGACAGCGTAATCATTCCCTCTCAGCCGAGTTTTCTGTCAACAAAAGGTCTGAATCTCCTGCTGCACTCTGTCTCGAAAGTGAAGCGCAGTATCAACCCGAAGCTGCGGATTGACGGGATTCTGCTGACGATGGTGGACAGTCGTACAAACAACGCCCGTGGGATCATCGAATCTCTCCGCAGTACGGTAGGACAGAACATCAAGGTATTCGATACCGATCCCGCATTCGGTCCGCGCGGCGGAGTGCGCCCTGACCGGCGAAAGCATCTTCTCCCATGACAGGAACGGCAAGGTTGCTGCCGCCTACGAAATGCTGGCAAAGGAGGTGACCGCGCTTGAAAGAACGGCCGTTGATCGATCTGGGCCTGACCGGGTACGATGAGCTTTTCATGAACGATACGGAGCGCCGGGAGGCGATGCTTCCGAAAATATATAACATCCCGCTTTCGGAGATCGACGACTTCCCAGCCCATCCATTTCAGGTTCGTCTGGATGAGGACATGGATCAGCTTGTGGAGAGCGTCAAGGAACGAGGCGTTATTACCCCCCATCACCCTGCGGCAGAAGGCAGACGGGCGGTATGAGATTGTGTCCGGTCACCGGCGTCGAAAGGCGTGCGAGCTGGCAGGCCTCGCAACCGTCCCGGCAGAGATCAAAGAGCTGACGAGGGATGAAGCCATCATTTTAATGGTGGAATCCAATTTGCAGCGATCTACGATTCTGCCAAGTGAAAAGGCTTTTTCGTACAAGATGCGCTTGGAGGCCATGAAGAGACAAGCTGGCAGACCATCTAAAGATAATTTGGGACCAGTGGTCCAGAATTTCTCGAGAGACGAACTTGGTGAGTCTGCCGGGGAAAGCGGTCGTCAAATTTCACGTTACATCCGACTCACAGAACTCATCCCAGACCTCCTCACTATGGTTGATGAAGGCCGCATTGCTCTGCGGCCGGCAGTCGAACTCAGCTATCTGGACAAGCTTGAGCAGCAAGATCTCGCTGCGGCGATCGGGCTCTCTCTTGCCACACCGTCCCATGCGCAGGCCATCAAGCTGCGTGCCTTTTCCAAGGAGGGCAAGCTTTCTCCGGCAGTTATCGAATCCATTATGTGCGAGGAAAAGCCGAATCAAAAAAGAGAAGATCAACATCAAATACACGGAGGCAAGGAAGTACATTCCCTCCAGCGTTCCCTATGAGCAGACCGGTGCGTATATTTTGAAAGCGCTTGAATACTACCACCAGCATCTGGAACGCCAGAGGGGCGACGCAAGATAAAATGCCGGTCACGCCAAGGGAGCAGTCTGCCCTTTTCACAATGGTGGTATTGCGAGCTTCCCCTCTCACACTCTCCCCTGTAAACCTGGCTGTTTACCGGCTGAAAGAAAGATATACCGGCTTGTTTTCTCAAGTCCCAACACCAACAAAGATCGGAGTGATGCAAGATGAAGTATTTCGTGGATGTGAAAGATATCAGTTACGCCACCATCGCCGTGGAGGCAAAAAGACGCCGCCGAGGCGGAAGCCATTGCGAAGGAGCTGTATTTCAACGGAAAAATCAACTGGAACGAGGCCGACGTCACATGGGAAGCCCGTCCCGATGAGCGGAATCGCGGAGACTGCCGATGAGCCTGCCTGTGTCCAAAGAGCAATTTACGTTTGTCATCTGGTCCAACGAGTGCCTGGACTGGGATAACTACCGGGATGCCTTTGAAGAGGATTATTCCAGCCTGACCGACGACGAGAAATACCAGCTCATGTGCGATCTCAACAACGATTATCTGGACGATGAGCGTCGGAATCTGGATATTCAAGTGGGAACACCCATCATCGTCATCGCCGACATCGGCCGGTGGGATGGACGGCACACCGGCTATCGGGAAATGGAAAGCGGCTGCATCAAGGACTGCCTGTATTCGCAGCTGGACGGCGTGGCCTGGTATGTGGACACGCAGGGCGACCTGCGCATGGACGGCTACCACCACGACGGCCACAATTACTACCTCTACCGCAAATACCGGGGAAGGCATCAGCGAGGAGGCCATCGAGGACTTCAAAGGAAAGATCCTCGACCATACGCTGACAGCGGAGGACATCGACCGAGTAACAGCACGCCTTGGCGATGACATCGCCGATGTCTATGGTTTCCGGCTGCCGGAGCAACGAAAAAAGCATGAAAGGAGCGACGCAAGATGAAGAAGGTCTATCCCACCGGTGTAAACCTCGTAGCCAGAATCGACTATCTGGGTTTCCGTGGCGAAGTGGTCGAGAGCGTCGAATGCAAGAGCGAGGAACAGTTTCTGACCGACCTGAAGGAGCAGCTGGACTGCGGCGTGCCGCTGTGCGTGACGCTCTACCGAGACCAGAATGGAAAAACGATCTCTCGGAATTTTCTGGCAGAGGTTGATACGCCTCCGAAAAGGGTTTCCGTTGAAGACGTTCCTTCTCAAACACCGAAAGATCGGAGAGATGCAAGATGAAGACAGAAATCGTGTTTATCGACGAGGACACCCTGACGCCGGAAGAATGGGAGGGGATCGCAGATGAGCCGGCCGAAGAATAAGGACGAATACCGTGCGGAGCTGGCCGAGACCTTCGCCCATGTGCTGGAGGAAAAGGGGCTGGAGTGGCAGAAGGAATGGCGCGGCAACGGCGGCGATGCTCCGCATAACGGCATCACCAAGGCCTGCTACCGGGGCAGCAATGCCTTCTGGCTCTCCCTCATCGCCATGATGAAGGGCTACAACGATCCTCGCTGGGTGACGATGGTACAGATCATGGATCCAGACGGCAAGTACCATCCCAAACAAAACTGGCACCTGAAGAAAGGCTCCAAGGCCACCTATGTGGAATACTGGTATCCCTACGATATCGCCAACAAGAAGGCGCTGACCTGGGAACAGTACAAGCAGGAGTTGGAGAACGGCCGCGGCGAAAAAGGAGTTTACGCTGTCCACTCGTTACACGGCGGTGTTCAACGCCTGCGATATTGAGGGAATGCCGGAGCGCCCTGCGGTGCAGAAGAGCGACATTACACCGGATGCATTGATCGAAAAGCTCAGCAGCGGAATGGGCGTGGAGATTCTGACCGACGGCGGCGATCAGGCCTACTACTCGCCCATGCAGGATAAGATCCATCTGCCCACGCCCGGCTCTTTCCGGAGTGCGTATGCCTTCAACGCCACGGCGCTCCATGAGCTGTCCCACTCCACCGGCCATCCCGCAAGGCTGAACCGACCGCAGGGGGGCGCTGTTCGGCACACCGCAGTATGCTTACGAGGAGCTGGTGGCGGAGATATGTTCCTGCTTCATGGGTGTCAATCTGGATGTGACCGCTACACCGCAGCACATCGATAACCACAAGGCCTATGTGCAGTCCTGGATTCAGGCCATCCGGGACAAGCCCGAGACGCTGATCCGCGCCATCAAAGACGCGCAAGCGGCAGCCACTTACATGGATTATAAGGCCGGACTTATCACCGACAAGGAATACGAAAAGGCTTGCGGCTCCGTAATGGAGGTGAAGCAGAAGGAGCGCGATCATGAGCGATGATTTGCATATTTGCCAATCACCGTTGGTTCCGATAGCATAAAAGAAAACGACGAGGTGGTGACTATGTTGTTCTGGAAGAAAGAGCAGAAAGTAGTTGTTGCGCTGAGCCCACGCGAGGTGCGCCTGATGATGACGGCGCTGCTGAATTTCCGGAATAAGGCTGTGAAGGCCGGGAAGCCCACGGAGGATATCAATGAACTGATCCTCCGAATCATGAAGTGAATATGGAAGACATAGGGCAGTACTGTTGTTTCTGCGGACATACTATTTCAAAATCATTTCTGCATATAGTTTGAGATAGTATGTGCAGATAATCTGGATGAGCTCTTGCTTTTCTGCATATAATATTCTATAATTATATTCAGAAAGGCGGGCGCTGTATGAGAAAATTCGATTACTCCTTTTTTGAATAACGGCTTACTTCCGGCAAACCTTGTGAACCTCACTTCCAACATTGCGGCACTGAAAACCATGGCGGGCGTGCGTAAGGGGGAATATACGCAGATTTTTACGGAACTGGAAGCTGTTGCAAAGGTTCAGTCCATCAAAAGCTCCAACGCTATTGAGGGGCATTGTAACAAGCGATGAGCGTATTGCCGCCATTGTCAATCAGAACAGCGCGCCGCTGAACCACAACGAGGCGGAGATCGCCGGGTACCGTGATGCGCTGAATGAGATCCACTTGGGCTATGAGCATATTGACTTCCGGCAGAGCGACATTTTGCGGCTGCACGAAATGATGATGAGCTTTGCGGGCTATGAGTACGGCGGGCAGTATAAGACGGACGACAATGTGATTTTGGAAATTGACGCTGACGGAAACCGTCGTGTCCGTTTCCGTCCCTACCCCTGCGAGCGAAACGCCGAAAGCAATGGAACAGTTGGAGCTTGCCTATCTGGATGCTCGAAGCGATGCGAATATCAATCAGCTTCTTTTGATCCCCTGCGTGATTCTGGACTTTCTCTGTATCCACCCGTTCCGGGATGGCAACGGCAGAATGTCCCGTTTGCTCTCGCTGCTGCTGTTATATAAAAGCGGCTTTGACGCAGGAAAATATGTGTCCTTTGAGGAGCAGATCAACAACTACAAGGCGTATTATTACGAAGCTCTGCGGCAGTCCTCGGCCGGATGGGAAACGAATGAGAACTCCTATTTCCCTTTTATTGAGAATTTCCTGTCCACCCTTTATATGTGCTACAAGGAACTGGACAAGCGTTTTGCAGTGGTACACGGCAAGAGAATCACAAAAAAGGCTCGTGTGGAAGCGACTGTCCTGAACAGCCTGACGCCGCTTTCCAAAGCTGAGATCTGCAAAATCCTCCCCGATGTCAGCCCTACGACCGTCGAAGCGGTCCTTGGCGTAATGGTCAAGACTGGCTCGATAAGGCGAGTCGGCGCGGGACGGACGACACGGTATATTAAGGCGTAAATGGAGCGTTGACCATTCTCCTGAGTCCAAGCGATGTGCGTCTGACGAGAACAGCACGGCTTTCCGAATCAAAGTGTATATAGAAAATGAGCCGCTGAGCGATGATGAATGTCAACGCTCTGCGGCTCTTTGCATAACGCAGTTCAAAGAAGTTTTCTGGTTTTCCCTGCAAGGTAGAGAGGGATGTTTGTGATCTCTCCGTCCTTTCGATAGCCGCGCTTGGAAAAGCGAAGCGCGTGCTCGGATGACGGTCGGCAATATACCGTTTGAACGACGGGGCAGATTTGTCCTCGCCGCCCTTCGCTTCAACGGGTATAATCTCTGTCCCGTTTTGCAGAACAAAATCAATCTCGCTACTCTTGTCAGAGTAGTACCGCGGTGCAACCTCAAACTGCCCCTCGAAGCTGCTGCAGGACATAGTTCTCTGTCAGCGGTCCTTTGAACTGGTAATCGGACTTCAAAAGGATCGCACTATTGTCAATGCCAGCCATATGCTTAAGAAGACCGGTATCAAAAAGGAAAACCTTAAACTGATCCAGTTTGTCAAAGGCTGCCAGGGGATGCTCCATCTTGGAGACGTTGTAGACGCGATTGAGCATACCGGCGGAAACAAGCCATTCGATGGCTTCTTCAAAATCACGCGCTCTGCCGCCCTCGCGGACGGCTCCGTACATGAATTTCTCGTTCGGTTTCGCAAGCTGTGCGACAATGCTGCGGAATACCATGAGGATGCGGCTGTTGACCTTGCCATTGTGCTTGGAGAAGTCGTTCTCATAAATCTCAATTAGTTCGCGCTGGATTTGTGAGATTCTTGCGGGATCTTTGTGCTTGGCCCACGACGCTACGCATTCCGGCATGCCGCCAATGATGAGGTAATTGTTATAGGCTTCAAGCAGCCGGCTGTGGAAGATTTCCTCGATCTGCTGCTCTTTCTGAATGCTGTCGTAGTAGGCGTAAAGCGCAGGATCAGTCGCCTCCAGGAATTCTTCAAAGGTCAGGGGGTAGATGTCGAGCAGATTCACCATGCCGACCGGGTAGGACTTCGGCTTTGCCAAAAGCGTGCCGAGCAAACTCCCTGCGGCAATGACATGATACTCATTTGCCTTTTCCTTGAAGTACTTGAGTGCGTTCAACGCCTCCGGGCACTCCTGAATCTCATCGAAGATGATCAATGTCTCCCCAGGCAGAATCTTTTTTGCCGCCAATCATGGAGAGCAGTTCTACGATCCGCTGCGGGTTCTTGTTTGTCTCAAAGACGGATTTCAGCTCGTCTTCCTCATCAAAGTTGAAATAGACGAAGCTTTTTGTAGTAGCTTCTTCCGAACTCCTTCATCAGCCACGTCTTGCCGACCTGTCTTGCCCCTCGCAGAACAAGCGGTTTTCGTTCCTCATCATTTTTCCAACGGACCATGTCCTGAATTGCATTGCGCTTCATCGTGCTCACCCTCCTCTCAAAGGGCAATCATAGTATTGCACATTTTTCCGAGATTTTCAACCGAGTTTTAGCACATTTTTTCCGACATTTTATGAACGGTTTCCACACATTTTTCCGAAAAGCGTGACCCCGGCCGAGAACTTTTTCAAGCGACTTTTTGCCACAGGATATAACTTTTTTCGTTTTATGACCTAGAACAGCGGTTGATATGTGCTGTCCTGCAGCCCGTCGAGGAACCGAAGTCAGCCCATTCAGTCAGATTCTTCATCCAACAAAGGGCAGCAAAGCGCAAAAGCTTTGCTGCCCCTTTTGTTCTAAGCGGTATCAATGTGATGGTGTAAGTCAAAAAACGCCGGATATAAACCGTGCTCTTCCCTGCGCCTTGTTTTTCGAGCTCACCGTTATTTACCATAGCACGCAGATTCCGCTCAACGGTTGACGCGCTGATATTGGGACAAAGCTCGGTGATCTCGCGCTTTGTGAATTTGCCGATTCGGCTTTCAACCGCTTTTCGGACAGTATCCTCCGAGGAGGGCGATATGATTTCCATTCGGTCTTCAAAATCGCGATATGCGCTGATAATCGTACCAAGCAGGTATTTTATGAAGGGCGTTGGATCGTCCTTCTCTTCGTGCCAGCCGGTTTGAGATAATTCAAGAGCATCGTAATATGCTCCCTTGTTCTTAGCGATCTTTGCTTCAAGAGAGATATACTTTCCGACCTCATATCCGGCGCGGTAGAGAAGCAGCGTAGTCAGCAGCCTTGACATTCTGCCGTTTCCGTCAAGAAACGGATGGATACAGAGAAAGTCGTGGATAAAAACCGATATGAGGATCAAAGGGATCTACCTTGCCTTCTCCCATGGCGCGGTTGTATGCGTCGCAGATTTCTGTACGGCAGGAGGAGTCTCATACGGAGCAAGCGGCGTAAACAGCGTGTATGCTTTTCCGTCTGCGTTCGTTGCACTAATGTAGTTCTGTACATTCTTGAAGCTTCCGCCAAACGCCGAATCCGTATGGCTGAGCATGATTTTATGGAGCTGAAGAATATAGTTTGGCGTCAGCGGAATATATTCAAAGCTCTCATGAACAACATTCAGCGCGTCACGATAGCCGGCGATTTCGCTTTCATCTCGGTTTCGCGGCGCGGCCTTCTCGCGCATCAACTGACGAAGACGCGTTTCCGTTTGTGCGAATGCCCCTCTATTTCGTTGGATGCTTCGGTGCTTTGAATTTTTTGCAATTTCGATGAGCCTGTCGAGCTGCTCCGGCTTTTTGCCTGAGATATAGGGGGTCTGCTTGCCTTTTGGCCTCATGGATTTGCGAAAGATAGTTTACAACTTCTGTATCCCATAGCTGATCTTTTAATTTCGTATAGTCGAATTGCCGCATTCTCGTCACGACCTTTCTTTCTCGTCAATTATAGTACAAATGACGAGAAACATCAAGGCGTTAATAGTAATATTCGGTCGATGCTTTCGAGCATTTATGTTCAGCGGAACTGCCCACTTTATGAACAGTATATCCACAATATAAAATGAAAAACAACCAACACGAACGAAGGAGGAACCATGACAAGCGAAGAACTGAATACCGCCATCTATGAAAAGATGGCAGCGGAGCAGAGCGCCTACCGTGACCGGCTCTTAACGCTCCCGCCCGATGAGATCCTGCAGCACGCTTATGAGTACGCCGTGCGGCAGGATATTTTATTTGCTATGGAAGATCTGGAGCTGCAGCCGGAGCAATGCCGGGCTTTGCTGAAATTCCCCAGTCCGGTGGCCGATATCCTGAAGGATTTGAAAAGCTGGAGCTGGGCTACATGGATAACCATCCGCGACTGCATCGAAGGCCGGGCCGGCAAGATGATGCAGCTAGAAAAGCAGAAGGAGGCGCGCTGATATGCCCTATGTAGCAGCGGAAGCCATTGAGGCCGCCCGGCAGATTGACCTTTTGAGCTATCTACGGACACAGGAACCTGGCGAACTGGTGCACGTCTCCGGCAGCACCTATTGCACCCGGGAGCATGACAGCCTGAAAATCTCGAACGGCAAATGGCATTGGTTCTCCCGAGGGATCGGCGGACGGAATGCGCTGGATTATCTGGTGAAGGTGAAGGAAATGTCTTTCCCGGACGCGGTGAGCCTGCTGACCGGAACGCCGCTGCAGGCGTATACAGCACCCCAAAAACCGGTCATTCCCCGGGAGCACCGTCTGCTGTTGCCGGATGTGGACACCAACAGCGATACCGTGAAGCGGTATCTGGAGGGGCGAGGATCCATGCAACTGTCATTGATTATTGCATCGAAAAGAAGCTTCTTTTCCAGACGGCGCAGTACAAGAACGCCCTGTTTGTGGGCTATGACCGGATGGGCAAGCCCCGCTACGGGGCGCTGCGCAGCACCTTCAGCCGGTTCAAATCCGAGGCCACCGGCAGTGACAAACACTACTCTTTTTCTCCATTGCGGAGAACCCAGAAACTCACACGGTTCATGTATTCGAGGCAGCCATCGACCTGCTCAGCTATGCTACGCTGGAGCTTTTACGAGGGCATCGACTGGAAGCAGGATGCGCTGCTGTCTCTGGCCGGGGTATTTGCCCCAAACGGCCGGGCGTGGTACCGGTGGCGCTGAGTCGGTTTCTGGAGGAGCACCCGCAGGTCACCACCCTGCGGCTGCATCTGGACAACGACGAGGTGGGCCGTGCCGCGGCAAAAGGAATTATAGACGGCCTCCCGGGCTACACCATTCTGGACGAGCCGCCCACGCTCGGAAAAAGACGTCAACGAACAGCTCCAACTGCAGGTTGGGCGCATGAAAAGAAGGAGAGGAACAAGAACGATGAACAACAAAGTAAATGAGAGCCGCCGCGATTGGGGCGAAGAAAGCGTTCCCATTCGCCGCACCAGGGAATTTCTGTAGTGCTGTGCGAACCCGGGAAGCTGGCAAAGGCAGCTACCATCGAGGCATCCTTGGAGAGCTATCAGAAAACCGTGGGAGGGTATGTCGAAGCCTATTATCCTTTGAAGAGCCCGTCTGCATCGTATGCAACGAGGAGGGCAAGATTAACGGTCTGCCCCTGAACCGGGCGATCTACGCCGAGCCGGATCGCGGAGAAATGCTGGATATCATTGCCGGGACATTCTTTATCTGCGACTGCAGCGGCGAAAATTTCGGCAGCCTCTCTCCTGAACAGCTCCGGCGCTATACGGAGCTGTTCAAGTACCCGGAACAGTTCTTCCGAGCCGGTAATGACATCAAGGCCGTGCCGTATATCCCAGAGAAGTCCGGAGCGCTGAGGCGCGGGGCTCGAGGAAAATGCCAGCGGCATTTTCTTAGCAAGCATCGTGCTTTGACGGCACATTGGCTTGTTGGGGTAACCCCAAACCCTTATTACACGCGGAAAGGAGGCAGCATGGCCAGAAGAAACATCAAAATCGACCTGCGGCTCAGCGAGCAGGAAATGGAGGCGGCTGCGCCGGACGTGGCGCGATCCGGCTGGTCCCGGGAGAAGTACCTCCGGGCGTTGATAGAGCACAGCATCATCAAGGAAATGCCCTCTATGGACCTCGTTGCGGTGCTCCGCAATCTCCAGCAGATCAATAACAACATCAACCAGATTGCCCTCGTCGCCAACGCCAAAGGCTTCATCGACACGGCGGCCTACTGGGAGAATGTAAATCACTTGAAAAAAGACGATCCATGAATTATTGGAGGTGATGTACGGTTCATGGCAGTAACATCCCTGTGGCGCGTCCGGGGGTATATCGGTAAGGTGCTCCCTCTATGCCGAGAATCCGGACAAGACCACAAACCCGAGACGATCCGTCCGCACCAGAAGCCAACCGAGAAGCGCTGGAGGACGTGATCGCCCTACGCCGGCCGCGAGGCCGCGACCAATCAAAGGCAGCTCGTCACCGGCGTGAACTGCACCGCCGGAACGGCCGCAGCGAAATGATAGCCGTGAAAAAGCGGTTCCGCAAGGAAGACGGGACAATCGCTTATCACGGCTATCAGTCGTTTCGGGAGGGCGAGGTCACACCGGAACAGGCGCACCGCATCGGCATCCGGCTGGCCGAGGAGCTGTGGGGCGAACGATATCAGGTGTTGGTGGCGACCCATGTGGATAAGGAGTCACATCCACTCGCACTTTGTCATCAATACAGTCTCCTTTGTGGACGGCCGGAAATTCTACCGCTCAACAAAGACTACACCCGGATGCGCGAGGTCTCGGATCGACTGTGCCGGGAATACGGCCTCTCCGTCGTCCGCCGCCCGGAGGGCAGGCGCGAAAAACTACAGCGCATGGTCTGCCGAGAAAACGGCAAGCCCACCAACCGCAGTCTCATCCGCACCGACATCGACAGGGCTATAGCGGCGTCCTTGACGGAGGCAGAGTTTTTCCAAACGTTGGCGAATATGGGCTACGAGCTGAAGCTCACCACGGAATCCGGTAAGGCGCTGCAGCGCCCCTCTCTGCGGCCGCAGGGCTCAGCGAGGTTCTATCGCTTCGACCGCCTGGGCGCGGAGTATACGCTGGACACCATCGAGCCGCATTTTAGAGCGCATCCGTCGTCAGGCGCCTTTTCCGGAGGATGAGCAGCGGCAGTACCGGAAGTACCGCACCGAGCATCCGCCCCACACCAAAGCCAAGGGGATCGCGGCGCTCTATTACTATTACTGCTACGAGCTGCACATTTTCCTCCGCTTCCCGGCTTCTGTGACGAGGCTCTCGGCTGCTATGCGGCAGGATCTGCGGAAACTGGACCGGCTGGATGAGCAGACCCAGTTTCTGGCGGAGAATCAAATCGAGACTTACGCGGATCTGGACAAGTATCGGGAGTGCGCCAGCAATGAGATAACCACCTTGATGGCGGAGCGAACCGGCTTCCGAAACAAGCTGAAACGGACGGCCCTCACCGGAGATGCACTCGCGGTCGAGGAGGTGAAACAGCAGATCGCGGCAGTATCCGGGAAAATTAAGAAATTACAGGAATCTCTGAAAATCTGTGACAGCGTCCGGCAGCGAGCCGAAGACATTCGGGCGCAGCTGGACGCGCTGCAAAACGAACGAAAGGAGCAGGAAGATGAACTATTCGGGAGAAGCGGCGGAACAGGTCGTGAGGATGAGCCTCAACGGCGTAGAAGTCGCAGCTAAAACCAGCGGCAAGGCGGCTGAACGGCTGGCCGTTTTGCTGTATGCCGTTCTGCGGGATCAGAAGAAGACTCGCGGCAAAATTCGGCTTACCAACATGCTGAAAAAGCGGCAAAGAGCTGAAGGTGTTCGCCGTCCGGGACGGCGAGTTATTCTGCGAGGAGGCCAAGAAGTACGGCGTTCTCTACTGTGTGCTGAAGGACAATAATGCTGCGGACGGTCTTACCGACATCATGGTCCGGGCGGAGGATGCCGGGAAAATCAACCGCATCTTTGAACGCTTCGGTCTGGCCACGGTGGACATGGCCTCGGTGAAAACGGAGATCCAGCAGTCCCGCGGGGACAAAGCCAAAGGCGGCGGGGAAATCCCCACGCCCGAGTGGACGCAGACAGCGGATAAAAAGCTGAATCAGTTTTCGAGGCGGTGGCTGCCGAGCAGCCCAACCCCACGGCAGAACAGGCGGAAAACACAAACCCTACCACGGCCCGGACGGCGAAGTCCCGTCCGTCCGAGCGTTCCTCCGGGAGCAGAGACTCCCACGGCGGCGGGGACGGCTCTGAGCGATGCTCCCGTCCCTCCGTGCGGGAAGAACTGCGGAGATCCGTCGCGAGCAGGGACAGAAACTGCCGGAGACCGAGCGGGAGAATGTGCACATTCCCATTCGTGTTAAGAAGGACGACAAGGAGGTGTCCCTGTGATGGCCGAAGACAAGATAGTCGTGACGCTGGACAGCTTTGAGCAGCGACTGCTGGTCGGAGCTCTTACGGATTTCCGCAATGAGCTGATCCGCGAAGAGCGGCCCACGGAGGATGTGGACGGTCTGCTCCTGAAGGTCATTGACGCTGCGCCTCAAAAAAGGAGCGAAAGAAGGCAGACCGTGCGGCACGATAAATTCTCCCAACAGAATCTCCTCCTGTACTGCCTCGGCACGATCCCCGTCGTGTGGCTGGCGCTGCGGATTGCGCCGTTCATGGAGGATGGTCTCCCCGGGCTGATCCGAAACTTTGGGGCGGCGATGAGCCGCCCGTTCCACATCACGCTCTGCGGAAACAGCTTGAAAACGATCCTCGTTTTGCTGCTGTGCTACAGACTTGCCATCGGAATATACCTCTCCACCCAGCGCAATTACCGGCGGCGGGAAGAACACGGCTCCGCCCAATGGGGCTCTCCCGTGCAGGTGAACAGGAAGTACGCAGACAAAGTCCCAACGCAAAACAAGATCCTCACCCAGAATGTCTCCGTCGGGCTGGACGGACGCAAACACCGGCGCAATTTGAATACGTTGGTCTGTGGCGGCTCCGGCGCCGGAAAAACAAGGTTTTTCGCCAAACCAAACTTGTGTCAGGTAAATTCCAGCTATGTTGTGCTTGACCCGAAGGGTGAGCTTCTGCGTGATACCGGAAACCTTCTCTCGGCCAAGGGTACGACATTAAGGTGCTGGATCTCATCAATATGGAGAAAAGCCATTGCTACAACCCGTTTGTGTATCTGCGCAGCGACAACGATATCCAGCGTCTGGTGACAAACCTCTTCAAGAATACTACGCCGAAGGGCTCGCAGAGCCAGGACCCGTTCTGGGATCAGGCGGCGACCATGCTTCTATTGGCGCTCATCTTCTACCTGCACTACGAGGCCCCGCCGGAGGAGCAGAACTTCCCGATGGTCATGGAGATGATCCGCGCCGGGGAAGTACGGGAGGACGACGAGACATACAAGTCCGCGCTGGATATCCTCTTTGAACGGCTGGAAATCGTCATTCTGGCTGCAGCTCCGTTCGGTGCGCTGGGCTTCTTCAGCTACCACGGCATGAGCGCCGGGCGGTTTCTCCGGGTGTGGTTTCGCTCAGAGATTCTGGAGCCGGCGCACCTCCGGGTGCAGCCAACCAACCTGTATTACGAGGCGCTGAAAGGCGTCATAGAAGCTCATGAAAGAGAGGTTTATAAACGGCATGATAAAGACCCTCAGTAACCTTCTCCAGCAGGACAAAGAGAAATACCGTGTCCCGCGCCGTGTGCAGGACGTGATCCCCATCCGGCGCATCTGGCCGGACGGCATTTTTCCTCGTCGGCAGCAAGTATTCCAAGATGTACCGCTTCACGGACATTAACTACCTCGTCGCCAGCCGCGCAGATAAAGGAGTCCATGTTTCTCCAGTATTCCGAGCTGCTGAACAGTCTGGATGCCGGGGCAACCGCAAAGATAACAATCAACAACCGCCGCTTGAACCGGGTCAAATTTTGAGAAGAACATCCTCATGCCGCTGCGCGGGGACACGCGGGATATTTATCGCCGGGAATATAACCAGATGCTGCTGGATAAGGCAATGGAGGGCAACGGCATCATTCAGGAGAAGTACATCACCGTCACGGTGCTCAAAAAAGGACATAGAAGAGGCTCGTTCCTACTTTGCCCGCACCGGCGCAGATCTCTGCTCCCACTTCGCCGCCCTCGGCGCCAAGTGTACAGAGCTGGATGTCACCGAACGCCTGCGCGTCCTGCACGACTTTTACCGCGTCGGCGAAGAGGTGGACTTTCACTTTAACGCGAAGGACATGATGCAGAAGGGACACGACTTCCGGGATTACATCTGCCCGGACAGTATAGAAAAGACCTCGGACCGCCTAAAGCTCGGCAGGCGCTTCTGCCGGGTGCTGTATCTCAAGGACTACGCTTCCTATATCAAGGACTGTCTGGTGACGGAGCTGACGGATCTGAGCCGGAACATGATGCTCTCTATTGATATTGTCCCCGTCCCCACCGACGAGGCGGTACGCGAGGTGGAAAACCGTCTGCTGGGTGTGGAGACGAACATCACCAACTGGCAGCGCCGGCAGAACGCCAACAATAACTTTTCCGCCGTGATCCCCTACGACATGGAGCTCCAGCGCCGGGAGGCCAAGGAGTATCTGGACGATCTCACCGCCCGCGACCAGCGCATGATGTTGTGTGTCCTCACCATGGTGCTTACCGCAGAAACGCAGGAGCAGCTCGAGAGCGATACCGAGACCGTCCTTGCCATTGCCCCGAAAGCACATGTGTCAGCTCGCCGTGCTGAAATATCAGCAGTATGACGGGCTTAATACTGTGCTGCCCATCGGGACGCGGCGCATTGACTCCTTCCGGACGCTGACGACGGAGAGCCTTGCTGTGTTCATCCCCTTCAAGGTGCAGGAAATCATGGATAAAGGCGGTATCTACTTCGGGGAAAACGCCATCTCCCATAACCTTATCATGTGCAACAAGGAGAAGCTGCTGAACCAGTCGGCGTTTGTCCTCGGCGTCCCCGGCTCGGGCAAATCGTTCTCGGAAAGGAACTGATCACCTTCCTCATGCTCAACACGGACGACGATATCCTGATCTGCGATCCCGAGGGCGAGTTTGCCCCGCTGGTGGAGGCGATGGGTAACGACATCGGCACCGTCATCCATGTGGCCGCGGGCGGCAAACACCGGCTCAACGCCATGTACATGGTAGAGGGCTATGGCGAAAAAGAACTCCATTGTGGATAAGTCACAGTTTATCATGTCGCTGGTTGAGCAGATCGACAAGGCAGGTGTCGGCCCGCAACAGAAATCCATCATCGACCGCTGCACGGCGCAGCTCTATCAGGAGGCAGCAGAAACCGGCATCATCCCAACGCTCTCGGCGTGCTGCGCGAAAAAGCTGCTGGTGCAGCCGGAAGCAAAGGCGCAGGACATTGCGCTCTCGCTAGAGCTCTATACGACCGGTTCTCTGGACATTTTCGGCCATGCCGGAAATGTGGATCTGGATAAGCGCGTGGTGGTATTCAACATCCATGATCTCGGCGAGCAGCTCAAGCCCGCAGGACTGCTGGTCATTACGGACACGATGCTCAACCGTGTCACGCTCAACTGGCAGCGCGGCCGGCGCACGCATGTCTTCATCGACGAATTCCATGTCGTTTTTGAAAATGAGCAGAGCGGCATTTTCTTCAACTCTGCATGGCGGCAGTTCCGTAAGCGCAACGGCTATCCCACCGCCATCACGCAGAATGTGGATACCTGCTGGATTCTGTGCAGGCCAGCACGATGGTGTCCAACTCCGAGTTTGTGGTCATGCTCAATCAGGCAGCAAAGGATCGGGAGAAGCTGGCAAAAGCTTCTGAACATCTCCGACGAGCAAATGAGCTATGTCACCAACGCGGATGCCGGGTGCGGCTTGATCCGCTATGGCCGGGCGCTGGTTCCGTTCATCAACCGCTTCCCGAAAGATACCGAGCTCTACAAGCTGATGACGACGCGACCCGGCGAGGGCGTGTTCGGAGTTGGACGCGATGGCTGACATCAAGACGCGCGATACCGTCAAGGGAACGATAAAGGCCATAGATAAGTCCGCTGTGGCTGCCGAGCGTATGAAGGATGCCTTTATCCGAACCAAGGAAGAAATGCAGCGCGGCGCTTCCACCACAGAGGACACACCGGGAGAGTATGCGACGGATCGGGTGACTGGCCTTGCGGAAACTGCTGCATCCCGTACAGCGCAGGAGTTTGATAAGCAGGGGCGGAAAGCCGTTCAGCAGTCTGCCCGATCCCACACGAGACCTTTCTCTGATAGGCGACCGTCTACATTTACAGAAACGCCCCAGCCGGAAACGGCTGGGGCGCGGTTCAAACGGGAAGAACACAAGCGCATGTTGCTCCGTACTCAGAGAAGCAGCGGCGAGACAATAAAAACGTCTGTACGGGAAAAGCGTACTCGGTCAATAAAAACCGCCGACCGGGCACTTAAACCCGTTGACCGACCCATCCGAACGGTTCAGAGGACAGCGCGCGCCACTCCGGCAAATCCCGGCGTTACGGTCAAGACGGCAAACGCGTCCGCGCGGCGGGGCGAAGGCTGCGGCGAGAAACTCTGTCGAGGTCGTGAAAAAGGCTGCTGCCGCGGCCTCAAAAGCGATCCGGGCAATCCTCGCCGCGACGAAGGCGCTCGTCAACGCGATCCTCGCGGGGGAGTTGGATTGCCATCACCATTGTTCTGGTTGTTGTACTGCTCGGCGCTGCCCTCTCGCTCTTCGGAAGCGAAAGCGGACGAACGTCATATGTGCCGGTGAGCGAGGAGGTGGAGGCCTATACGCCCATCATCCGCGTGTATGCCAATCAACACGGCATAGGGGGAATATGTCGAGCTTATCAAGGCGATCATGATGCAGGAGAGCGGCGGGCAGGGGTTTGATCCCATGCAGGCGTCCGAAAGCGGCTATAACACCCGTTACCCACGAACGCCCAATGCCATTACCGACCCGGAGTATTCCATCGATGTAGGTGTCCAGACCATTGCGGACAGCTTGCGGCAGGCCGACGTGGAAAGCCCTGTCGATATGGAGAACATTAAGCTGGCTCTGCAGGGCTACAATTTCGGCAACGGGTTTATCCCCTGGGCGCGGGAGAATTACGGCGGATATTCGGCCATCGCGTCGATTGAGTTTTCCAACTACATGGCCGCGCAGCTCGGCTGGAGCGGATACGGCGACAAGCAGTACCCGGCGCATGTGCTGCGCTATTACCCGTTCGGACGTGCCTTTACTGCGGAGGGCAATCAGACCATTGTGGAGATAGCGCTGACGCAGGTCGGCAACGTGGGCGGCGAGCCTTACTGGAGCTGGTGGGGACTCGGCGAACGCGCAGAGTGGTGCGCCATGTTTGTGAGCTGGGGTGCTGATCAGGCTGGCTTGCTTAACGCCGGAGCCATTCCGAAGTTTGAAAACTGTGTCTGGGGCGCGAACTGGTTCAAGGATAACGCCGGATGGGCAGACGGCTCTGCCGAGCCGAGCCCCGGCGACATCATCATTTTTTCGACTGGGAGCCGGATGGCTATCCGGATCATGTGGGCATCGTTGAAAAAATGCGAGGGCGGTTTGGTATACACCATTGAGGGCAACGTCAACGACGACTGCGCCCAGGGACGTTACTATGTAGGTGACACCTGCATCTTTGGGTATGGATTGCCGGCATACTAAAATCAGGAGAGCCGGATTCTACGGCTCTCCTGTTATTATATGTCGTCGGTTACTAAATCCGGCTTCACTCTATTATAGATAGAGCCCTTCGTGGATGGCTGGATGTTATCGGATTGTTAGATTGCAAAAATGAAAGAAAAAAGGTAAAATAAATCCGATAAGTTTATAAGAATGAAACTTGGAGCAGATGTAACATGATACTGTCAAAATAGTAATATTATTTGTAGTCAGCTATCTTTAAAAGAGAAGCATAAGGATATTTGCCCGATACCGGTTCGTGGGACTTTGGAGGAAAGATAAACATGAAAAAGAGCAAAGCATTTGGACTATTTATCTGCGCATTTTTGGGTTCTCTTGTTTTTGCATTCATTTCTATCGGCGCTGTGTTTGTATTCATCAGCAATTTTATAGATATATCTACACTACTTTGGGCAAGATGTTTTGTCGGGCTCTGTGGTTTCTTTGCCGTTGTATTGTCTGTTTTGATTGTCCGAAATGCAAGACGGGTTTGCAAATCAAGATTCTCTTTTGGCTTTCAAGAAATTTTCCCAAGCTATTTATCGGCTGGTTTTTGCTTGTCCTTGCATTGTCTTCAGCCAAAGGAAAGCCCGCATGGGAAGTTAATACGGTGTATGACATCTTATCTTTGCAGTGGACAATTTGGGGACTATCTTTGGCGATTTTCCTAGTTTGGGACGGTATTGTAATTGCATACTTGAAACGGAACCAGCCCGAGGAACTTGATCCAACAAATCCATTCAAAAATGCAGGTTTTTGCTGAGAAAAGAATCCTTTTACAGGAGATTGAGTCCACTTTTTTCGAGCGTTATCTTTTTAACTGTTAATCTTTTTTTTGCTTCTTTTCTCTACAATACAAATATATCTCAAAGCGCAGCCAGATAGCGTTTTTACTCAAAGTGTATTGTATTGTTCTTTCTTTTTTACAACAAATTCCATTGCAGGTATGTTTCTTGACATTTTGAAACACCTCAATAGGGGAAAAAATCTGAACTAATAGAAATTAACAAAGTTACAAAAAGAGGATCTCAATTATGCGCAAACAGGATTATTTGTGAAAGCGGTTGTTGACGGTTTTGGAAAAGTTGTTTTGCAGACCTGGATCCAGAATCATATCCCCAGGAGGAGAAAGAAAAAAGATTCTTAACCAGTTCCTAGATAGTTTAAAAGAAACAATAGCCAATAGAAGTCAAACTCCGCAAAAATAGGTTCTATAAACAACGTGTTCCGAGGTATATATCGATGGGGAAATCTTCACATATAACGGCCGCTTTTGCGAGTCAGAATGCTATCCCTAAGTTGTGCAGGCGTATATGTGCCGCTGCAAAAGAATGCATAAGGAAGCCTGGCAAGGAAGCTTTTACTGGAAACTGTAAAATCTATAGCAGCTGGAAATGGCAGCAGGATTATTTAGAGGAAATGGGCGAGTAAAATTACTCTTATATGATGCCAGATTGCTGCGGACTATGCGTTATCTCAGCAAAAGGCGGCACGTTAAACGTACGTATTGTCAGAAAACAGCAAGCTATTTACCCTGCGTTTTGCCAAACGCTCGGTAAACGACTTGCTGAAATGGTTGCAAATTCGTCGCAAGTTGGTTTTAAGTTAGTTGCAAGTTGGACGCAAAAAGCTTACTCAGGATTACCCCTAAGCTGTGTTTCCAACAGCGGAAGAAAAAGCCGCCCGAGCGGGGGACACAATGACCTCCGCCGGGCGGCTTTTTCTACTTAATATCTCACAACAAAGAATCGCAGCACCAGACGCCGGAAGAACTTGGTATTCTTCTTCAGTTGCACGAGAAGCGCATCGTGCAGGTGCTTGAGCTTCTCTCGCTGCTCTTCGTTCATCTCGTGCGTGCTGAACGCCGCTTCTTCCCAGATTGCGGCGCATTCCCCGTAGAGGGCTGCCGTATCCTCGCCGCAGAGCTTCGCAACGCGCGGCGTCAGCGAATGGACCGATGCGCCGCCGCTCTTTATGCCCATATCACCGAGCAGCTCCCGGCAGTAAGCAAAAATCGCGCAGATCCCTTTGCCGTGGACGCATCGTCAAATCTGGCCAGCCGCTGCCGCAGCTCGCGCCGCTTTTTCAGATAACGTGCCAGCAGGAAGAGGATCGCCGCCAACAGCAGCCCCAGCAGCGAGAGTAGCGCCGTCTTTGCCGTTTCGCGGACATCCGGCCGTTCCTTTTTCTTCGGACTGGATGTAGTTATCCTCCGTCATTTCCTCGGAGGCCTTGTCGTCGCCGTCCGATTCGTTCTCGCCGGTGTCATAGCCCTGGAAGATATCCGGCTGCTCCATCCGGTCGATGTACGGCGGCGTCACCTCAAACGGTACCCATCCGATGCCGTCCTGATAAAACTCCACCCAGGCGTGTGCGTGCGCCTCCGGGACGGTCAGGACCGCGTTTTCCAGCTGTCCCTCCACGTTCTCCGGGAAGATGAGATATCCCTCCACATAGCGCGCCGGGATACCGTAATGCCGGAACATCAGCGCTGCGGGCCGTGGCATAGTGCACCGAGTACCCGGCACCGCTCTCCAGGAAGAAGCGCAGGAAGTCCTCGCCGTCGTCCGGGTCTCCTTGGGCATCTCGGTGTAGGATGCATTGGCCGCAAGATACCCAAAATCCGCTGCTTGGCCATCTGGTAGGACATATGCTGGCCGTTTCCGTCTCCGGCTCGCCGAGCTCCCGCGTGAGATAGCTCTCCACGCTCTCCGGCAGCGCCGTATAGGCGTCATACACGAAGGTGTTGTACTGGCTCTCGCTCACGAGATACGACGAGCTCGTCCGAAGGCGTCTCCGCGTCCATCCGCAGGAAGCTCACCAGCTCCGTGTACCGCTTCACCTGATTCGGCAGAGCCGTGTAGGTATAGCTGTCCCGGCCGCGGAAGCCGCGGGAGAGCAGCGTGCTGTCGCCCAGATTCTCGCTGTCGAGCAGCTCCGCATCCGCGCTGCACAGCTCATAGGGCGCGTAGACGTATTTCCGGCTGGCATCCACGGTGTGGACGGAGAGTGTGTTGAGATCATTGCTCGTCAATCGCCCGTCCAGAAGCGCGCGCTGCGCTGGCAAGCTGCGTCTGGCCGTAAAGCCGTTCTGATGCAGCCAGTAGAAAAGATTGGCGCTCGTGTACAGCCTCTGCTTATCCAGCGACGTCCAGCCGTCGCCGGTATAGCTCTCGCCGACAAAGCCGCGCAGATACAGCGAATCCGGCTGGCTCATCACGACCTGCAGAGCCGTGGTCTCCGGAAACACCAGATCACCCAAATTCCGGAAGTCGCCCTCCGGCAGCGCACGGTTTTCCGCTTTCCCGTAACGCGCCTGTCCGGCAGCAGTTTCCAGCGCCGCTTCCGTGCCGGAAGCGATTGCGCTCTTTTCGTAGCCGCGGACGGGGATAAAGAGTGCGGACAACCCCAGCGTCACGCAAAGGATCAGCGCGACGCTACCCGCCGCCGATACGGTGGCTCCGCCGTCGGTGCGCAGGCGAAAGCCCCGCCCCCGATAAAACGCGGTCACGATCAACAGCGCCTCCGCACCGAAGAGACACAGCCCCCAGCCAAGCGCTGCCGTGCCGCCGGTAACGGCCTGCAAAACGACGAGCCCCAGCACGAAGAGCGTTGCAAGCAGTAAGTTTCCGTTTTTTTCACGATCCACGCGCACAGATATCCCAGCAGAAGCGCGAGCGGCAGCAGGAAGAATGTTGTCTGCCGCCAGACATTTCCTCGGTCGCTGCAAAGTGCGTCAGGACCTTCCGCTGCGCCGTGCCGAGTGCGTCGGAGACGGCGTTCGCCGTCCGACAGAACCCGGAACGGACGTCCGGCAGAAACGCGAGCGTCATGCCGACGCCCCAGACCAGCAGCACAAGAAGCGCCGCCTGCCGGATACGGCGCTGCCGCTCCGGCAGAAATGCCGCCGCGATCACCAGCGCGCCGCCGAGCATAAGCAGCGGCAGATATACCGTTAGAGAAAAGGTCGTGCAGAACGTGCCAAGAATCCCGGCGAAGAGCGCTGCCGCGGCGATGGCGTCGCCGAACGGATACTTTTTCTGCCGGGTCAGGACGAAGGAAAGAGACAGATTGATGTTTTCTTCATATCGTTTCCTCCGCCGCTCTCAAATCGCAATATAAGCTCAGTTCCCGGAGATAGTTCTCCGGAGTGAACGCCATAACATGTACATTATCCGCATACAGCGCCTCCGGCCAGCTCTCGTCCGAGCAGAGAAAGAGCGTAACGTGGCCGGCATGGGCGCTCAGCTCGGCAATGGACGCGGGAACGTGCGGCGCAAAACAGATCACATGGGCATAATCGTTCTCCGCGCCGTCCAGATACCGGCGCACCACGTTGCTCTCCTCATCCGCTCCGGCGTCCAGCAGCCGGGAGATCGCGCCGATCAGATCCTCGCTTCCGTGAACATCGGTCTGCTCATAAAGCCCGGTGCGACCGTCTGTCCAGCCCATGCCGAAGCGGACATCCTCCGCGGCGAGCACCTGCACAACGGAGCAGTACGCCTCCGCCAGCGTGTCGCGCACCGCCGCAGGCGACGCCGCGTCGTTTTCAAAGAGGAACATATACGAGGTCTCCAGCGGCAGCCCCGGCTCGCGGACCACCATGCGCTCCAGCTTGGCCGAGAGCTTCCAATGGATGCTACGCGGGCTGTCACCGGCGCGGTACTCGCGGATATCAAAGGTCTCCGCCGGGTCAAAGCCGGGCTTGTCCGGCGAGTACTCGGTGCCTTCGGCATCCATGCTCATGCGCGTTCCCACCGACAGCGCCGGGGAAAACGTGTCCGGGAACACTGTACACCGCGCAGCCGCGTCCGTCGTATAAGTGCGGCGGGACAGGCCGAACAGATCTCGCACGGCCAAACACTCTACATGCAGCTCCACCGCGCCGCCGTGGCGGCTCTCGAGCGTGAACGGCAGCGTGGCCGCCGTCCGCCCCGGCAGACGCAGCGACACCGTCCGGCTCACGCTCTTCCGGTGAGGCGGTTCTCCTCGCGGATCGTGCAGTCGATGCGTCCCATCGGGAGCGCCGTACGGTTATCCAGCTTCAGCATTCCCTCGGTCTTCTCGCCCTTGGCCGCGGACGGCGCCAGATGCAGCGATACCGCAAGGCCCATCCGGCGGCAGAGATTGCACAAAACGCACACCATCGGCCCCGCAACGGACGCGCGAGCAGCAGCACCAGCGCATAGTAACGGTCGGTGAACACATACAGAAGCGCCGCGCCAACCAGCCACAGGCCGTAGGTCAATCGCGCTTTCCACATACCCCTTACTCCCCGCGGCCCGCCGCCGGCATGGGAACGCAAGCACGCTCGATCACGGAGGAGGCCGAGGTCTCTCGTCATCTTCGCCTTCGGGCTGAGAATGACGCGGTGGCCGCTCACGTCCGCGAATATGGCGGCGACGTCCTCCGGCACGGCATAGTCGCGCCCTTCCATATAGGCGTGTGCCTTCGCCATGCGGCAGACGGCCAGCGCGCCGCGGGAACTGAGACCGAGCGTGATCATGGCGTGCTCGCGCGTCGCGCGGCTCAGCCGCGTCACATACTCATACAGGCTGTCCGCCATATGCACCGCCACGGCTTCCTTCTGCATTTTCAGCAGCGCTTCCTTGTCCGCCACCTGCCGCACGGAGTCCAGCGGGTTTGCCGTGTGGCGGTCCTTGAGCAGATTCATCTCATCCGCAAACTCCGGATACCCCAGATGCAGCCGGATCATGAAGCGGTCGAGCTGTGCCTGCGGCAGCAGCTGCGTTCCCTGCCGAGCCGACCGGGTTCTGCGTGGCGATAACGGTGAACGGCTGCGGCACGTCGTGCGCCCGGCCGTCCACGGTTACATGGCCCTCTTCCATGACCTCCAGCAGCGCCGACTGCGTCTTGCTGGAGGTGCGGTTGATCTCGTCGGCCAGCAGCAGATTGCACATGACCGCGCCCTTGACATACTCAAACTCCTTGCTCTCCCTTGTTATACAGGGAAAAGCCGATCACGTCCGACGGCACCGTGTCCGAAGTAAACTGAATGCGCTTATAGTCGAGTCCCAGCGCCTTGCTGAAGGAGAGCGCCAGCGTCGTTTTGCCGGTGCCGGGCACGTCTTCAAGCAGCACATGGCCGCCGGACAGCATGGCCATCAGCACCTTGGCGATGGCGTCGTCCTTGCCGAGAATGACCTTTCCGACCTCGCGCCGGATCTCTCCAATGATCTGATTCATTTCCCTGTCTCCTTCGTTTTTATCTCTTCGGTATGGGATGCTGCTTTTTTCTTTTTGATGATAATGAGAACGATCGCTGCGGCAGCAATCACCGCGGCGGCCGCCGCGATAATTCCAACCGTCCGGCCCGTCTGCGTACGGTCCAGCCGCTCTCTCGCGGCATAGAGCCCGCCCGCACCGGTGACGTACGCCCGGTTCGCCTCCGGCAGCGCCTCGATCTCCGCGATGACCTTCGAGCGCTGCGCGGTCGCCCGCGCCGAGCTTTTTTCTGCCGGGAACAGCTCTCCGGCGATGCGGGCGTTGATGGCCGCGACCTTCCTGCCGCTGCGCTGCGATCTCCGTCTCCTTCTCCAGAAGGGCGGTACGCCAAGCGCTGTCCGTATCGCCGAGCTTATCGAGCAGCAGCGCCACGGTATCGGCATCGGCGAGCGTCGCCGGGCTCGGCAGCGCGCGCAGACCGCGGCGTCCGCCGCCGTGAAAGCGGGTGCTCCACGCCGTGCCCGCTGTCCGGACGTCGAGTTTCTCCGCTGCCGGGACTTCCTCCGCCGGGTCATAGAAGGCTCCTCGATATCCATGCCGAGAGCGCGCTCCCAGCGGAGAAGATACGTATAATTGAACACATACCGCCGCTCCCCGGCGGGAATGGCGTCATAGCGCGCCTGAAGCTCCGCCGCCGTCGCGGCGTCGGGCTCCGTACCCGCCGCGGCCAGCGCGTCGATCTCCTCGCGAAGCGCGCGCACGGCCTCCGCCGTTTCCGCGTCCGCTTCCCCGCGCAGATCGTACAGGCTGTGCAGCCCGTCCTTGAAGCGCATATATGCCGTCAGCGCGCCGAGTGCCTGTTCGCCCGCCATTGCGTTGGAGCCGTCCGCGCCCTTTTTGAGCGTGTGGGCAAAGCCGCCGTCCGGCTTGGCGAAGCGCAGCAGCGCGTCGAGCACGCTGCCGCCGCGCTTGACAAAGCGCGCGTCCGTTGCCGGGTCGATGCCGAGCGCGCACAGCGCGATGATGACCTGCGCCGCGCTCGAGCTTTCGCCGTCGTCGCCGAAGCCGCCGTTTTCCATCTGGCAGGCCGAGAGCGCGCCGAGCGCCAGCTCGATCGCCTCGCTCACGGTGCGCTCGACCGTTGTTCCCGTCGCCTTATCCGTTACGGTGAAAACGTGGGTGCTGTTCTGATACGGCGCGAGCGCCTGCAGCGTCATGGCCGTGAGATCGGCGCTGACGCCCTCGCCGCTCAGCGAGAAGCCGCGCTCGGCCGACTGTGCGCTGAGAATCGCGCGTGAGGATGGTCTCGCGCGTGTCGGCTGCGCCCGCCGGGACGGAGGTAGCCCCGGCTGTCGAGCAAGAGCAGGCCCCAGGGTGAGGCCGTTGATGCCCTGCGCGCCGAGATCCTCTGTTTTGCCGCGGTCGTGACACGCCGTCCGCGACGAGGTTGATCGTCTTCCCGGCGGCGTTTGTGCCGAAGGCCAGCGCGTCGCCGCCGCAGGCCGTGGCCGCAAGGCCGGTGCGGTGCCATTCCGAGGCGCGGACACGGTCCAAGCCGCCGTTTTCCTGATATTTCTGACTCACGGCGTCCTCGAGCGCGCTGCCGTAGGCGGCGTAATCGCTCTCATAGCCCGCGCGGTACATATAAAGCGTGTACCAGTCAAGCCCGCCCGCTGCGGCGTATTCCGCGGTCTGCGTGCTGAGCATGGCGTCCTCGCTCACGCCGAGGCGTCCGGCGCACCATGAAACGATGCCGTCCATGTACCACGCGATGTCCTCGCGGGTATAGCCGCCGCCATCGGCGGCCTGCGCGGATGGCACGGGGCAGCACGCCAACACCATAAGCAGCGCGAGCAGCAGAGAGGCGAGTTTCTTTCCCTTCACGCCGTCACCATTCCTTCCCGTAGCTGTTGATGAGGCCGTAGCCGCCGTTTTGTCCGACGTCCTTGCCGTAGGCCAGCGTGAAGCGGACGCGGAGCACCTGCCCATCGAGCAGGAAGCACTCGGAAAGGCTGTGCGTCGGGTAAACGCCATCTACCTGATACATCCAGCCGGAGCCCTCGCAGAAATCGAATTGGCCGAGGGAGTTTTCGAGTAGTTGTTCCATTTCAGGCCGTCCTCCTCGATCTTTTTCCGCAAGATCTTCGGGGATGGACGCGCCGTTGGTGATGCCGTCGCGGATGATGTACGCGAGATAGAACGAGCCCGCGGCGTCGCCGCCGTAGTTATATTGGAAGCCGTTCTGGTTGAGCAGCTCCGTGAGCGTATACACGGCGTTCACGCCTTCGTAGATCGTTACCTGCGTGGGCGGGATGAGGTAACCGAGCCCCACGGTCGTGGCCTCGACGCTTACCGTCGCCGTGCCGATGGGGTCACCGTTTTCCACAGAGTTGCAGTATATCTCATACGACCGGCTGGCCGAATAACCCTCGCGGTCGGTAGCCGATATGGTCACGATGTTGGTCAGATTCGGCTCAAAGTACAGCTCATATGTCGTATTCGAGGATGCGGGGCTGATCGGCTCGCCGTTGAGCACCACCGTTACGCCCGAGCCGTCCGCGCCGGAGGCATAGATCGGCTCGCCGAGATACGACGTCGCCGTAACGCTCAGCGGGAAGCGGCGGCTGTTGGTCGTCGCTATGTCGTCCAGATTGGTGACGATTGTCGGCCGGTTTGTTTTCGAGCGCCGAGGTATCGTAAAACGATCACGAAGCTCTGCTGATAGTTCAGATCGTTTTGGCATCGTTGACGAGCAGCGTGATGGTGTTGTTGCGCGGCTGAAGCGTCACAAAGTATTCGACGCTGTCGTTCGTGATGGTGACGCCGTTGAACATTACGCCGTAGCGCGCCGCGCTGCTCAGCCCCAGATCGCCGCGCAGCCGCGCGATGAACGAAAAGTCTGCGCTCTGTACGGTCATGTTGGCGAGATTGTGCTCGAAGAGGATGCTCTCGTCATAGTAGACCGTGTAGGACTTGGAAACGGTGCGCGTCGTTCCGTCGCGCATGGAGTACTGCGCCGAAACGGTGATCGTGTTCGCGCCGTTATCGAGCAGCACCGTGCCGGAAAAAACTGCGGCACACCCCAGCCGTTGACCTCCACCGCGGTGGAGACGGGTGTGAGCGCGTACTGCTGCAGCGCCTCGAGATTGTGCTGGATCGTAAAGGAATACCCGCGC
>VOFC01002045.1_pt1 | contig 31668 bp, 59 predicted proteins | sample 5384161 | NCBI WGS metagenome assembly VOFC01 (sample SAMN12384722, study PRJNA508395) | human gut metagenome | isolation source: healthy gut B | host: Homo sapiens
AATTTCAGGAGAAGAATTCATCCGTCGATTTTTAATGCATGTTCCACCAAAACGTTTTGTCAGAATCCGGCACTAAATGGATGGCATATTGATGGAACATTTATGGAATGGGATTATAGCATTCTTGATCGAAGCGGTTATTCAATTGCACGGGTTAGTAAAGAATTGTTTCATATGACAGATACTTATATCATCGATGTACAGAATCCAGGAAATGCGTTGGATGTTCTGATATTTGTATTTGCGATTGATGCAGAAAAATGTTCCAGGAATTAAATAGTTGATTTTGTTGTCAAAGATATTCGGAGATGGGGAGGTAGAATGGGATTATTCAAAAAGAAAATCGTGAAAAAAACATATGACCGAGAACATATGAAACCTGTTATTCGTGCAAGCATTTGTACCGGAGAAGAAGTAGCAGGATTCAAAGATATACGGACTGGAAAAATAGAAGAAATCATGCTGATTAGATCGCCGGAGGACTTAGAAAAATTCAAAGAGATATATGAGATAACAGAGAAAATCTGCAAAAGAATATTAGAGATCTTCTGGTTCGTGGATGAACGTCAGGTATTCGTCTGTAAGCTTATAGGGAAAAAGAAGTTATTTTATAAAGGTGATGAAAATTACTTACATTAACCACAGTGGATTTTTAATTGAAACTAAAGATTGCTACTATATTTTTGACTATTATAAGGGTGAATTACCACTTCTTGACAAGAAAAAAGAAGTAATTGTTTTTTGCAGTCATTTTCATAAGGATCATTTTAATCCTGTGATTTTTGAGATCCTTGATAATATGAGCATGACATATCAGGCAGTTTTGGCGAAAGATATACGCAAAAGAAAACATTTGCCAGATATGAAGATCACATATGTTTATCATGATCAGACTTATAATCTGGATAATGGCACCCAAGTCGATACATTGCTATCTAACGATAGTGGTGTAGCATTTATTGTCAAAACAAAGGAAGGCACCATTTATCATGCCGGTGACTTAAACGACTGGTATTGGGATGGTGAGCCAAACGCTGATAACCAGAGACTTACTTTAGCATATCGTGCGGAGATCAGGAAAATCAAGGGTATGCATTTTGATGCTGCATTTGTCCCCTTAGATCCGAGACAGGGAAATCACTATGCCGACGGGATCCTGTATTTCCTTAAAAATGTAGATTGCAATGTCATTTTTCCAATGCATTACTGGAATGATGCCAATGTAATTAAGCGGTTTATTACGGAATATCCGCAATATAAGTCACGAATTAAAAACACAGAATGTACAAAAGGAGAAGAATTATGAAGTTTAAGATGATTCACGAAAACTACAATGTATCAGATCTGGAGCGATCTATTAAATTTTACAACGAGGCCTCTTGATCTGCACGAGGTGAGAAGAAAGACTACCGATGATTTTATCATTGTGTATCTGAGCAATGATGTAAGTGATTTTGAGTTGGAACTTACCTGGCTTAAAAGATCATCCACAGCCATATAATCTGGGTGAATGCGAATTGAAAAATATATTTGGAAACATTGTCTCAGGAATAAGAAGTGATTATGAAGTATTGCAATGGAGACCAGAGAGCAATCAATAAACCAGTGCGGGATCTTGATATCCAGTACCGGTATTATTATTTTATAGAGGCATCTTGCATATGTTATTAACAGACAATATAATAAATACATTGGAGCAGTTTCAAGAAATGAAGAACTTTCAATTTTTGAAAGTGGGTGACTATATGAAAACAATACATCAATATTATCTTCATTGATTTCTACTAATAAGGTCAGTCTGCTTCAGATCTGAGGTGCTTATCCGAAAATGATTATTGCTCGAACCAAACATCCAAAATATAGCTATGAAGGAATCAAGATTCACGACATAGCTGATTGGTTGTTGCAAGAATAAGCACCTTTGTATTTTGATAATGTATATGAATAAGAAATAACTGCCATACTGTGCAGTTGTACCCAAAATAAATTGTATGGGAAAGACAGTAAAAATAATACCGTCTGTAAGAATATACGGACGGAAATGGGATGTGGAGGCATGGAGTATGTTTAAAGAAATTGGGGATGAACGGGCTTTTAACGGGATTTTAAATCAGATCATAGAGAACATTCAGAATGGCAATCTCAAAGCGGGAGCTGCCCTTCCGGCAGAGCGGACAATGGCGGAGACCATGGGAGTGTCCAGACCGGCAGTCAGAGAAGCTCTGAGAGCACTGGAACTGTTGGGAATAGTAAAAGCCGGTGCCGGGAGGCGGGAATTATATTACGGAGGATCTGGATACCTGGCTGATCGAACCCCTTATCCATACTTTTTAAATTAAATCATGGATATCTGCGCCAGAATCAGCAGTTCCGTGCGGCACTGGAAAGAGAAGCAGCAATTTCGCAGCGAGAAAGTGCACACCGCTGGATGCAGCAGAATTAAGGGTGATTCTTGCACGGCTGGACGTAGCAGAAGATGAAAAGATACGGGGTGAACTGGATCGCGAACTTCACCAGAAGTTGCAAAGATCGCAGATAACCCGATGGTTTACAGTGTCCTTGCGGCAGCGGATCAGCTGACTGAGAATATTGTTTCGGGACGAGAGACTACATTATGAAAAAGAATAATTCTGCCAAAGAGGTTGATGACCAGCATCATCGGCTTGTTGAGGCGATCATCAACGGAGATGTAGAACAGGCGGAACGATGTATGTCCGAACATATGGATACGATTGAACGTTATATGGAAGAAATGCAAAAAAATCCTGAGAAATTTTGGGCATTTTTACAGGATAAATTGATATGACCTCTATTGCGTTTTGGTAATACCAGTGGTATAATCAAAATACAAATTGGTAATGCCAATAAACAAAACTGGCAATGCCTGGAAGAGGGACGAAACAATGGGATATGTGAAATGGTCATATGAGACACTGAATCATTTTTGCGGAGACGTATTCAAGGCGTTTGGTTTTACAGAGGAAGAAAGCAATCAGATCAAGGATGTGCTTCTTACGGCTGACCTTTATGGAATAGAAAGTCATGGTATGCAGAGAATGGTGCGTTATCATAAGGGAATCGAAAAGGGAACGATCCATCCGCAGGCGAAGCCTGAAGTTGTATTTGAAACACCGATTTCCGCAGTTGTTGACGGACACAACGGAATGGGACAGCTTATTTCCGTTTATGCAATGAAAAAAGCCATCGAAAAGCCAAAAAAAACCGGAGTTGGAATTGTAACTGTCCGTGAGTCCAATCATTACGGTATTGCCGGATATTATGCAAAGATGGCGTGCGATGAGGGACTTTTGGGAATGGCCTGCACCAATTCAGAGGCTATTATGGTTCCTACGTTTGGTAAAAAAGCCATGCTTGGTTCCAACCCTATTGCAGTTGCAATGCCAGCAGACCCCATATCCGTTTTTCTTTGACAGCTCTACTACAGTAGTTACCAGAGGTAAGCTGGAAATGTACAACAAAATGGAGAAACCGCTTCCTGATGGATGGGCCCTGGACAAAGATGGTCATGCAAGTACAGATGCACCGGATGTCCTTTCCAATATTGTTGCAAAGAAGGGCGGTGGAATCATGCCCCTTGGTGGAAATGAAGAGGTTACAGGAAACCACAAAGGGATATGGATATGGTATGCTGTGTGAACTGTTCAGTTCCATTCTTTCCATGGGTGTCACTTCGGATCATTGCTGCACATTCCCGGATAAGACCGGTATCTGCCATGGATTTATGGCAATCGATCCGGCTGCATTTGGGGATCCTCAAGCAATCCGTAAACACTTTTCAGAATACCTGGAAGCTTTGAGAGAAAGTCCGAAGGCAGAAGGCAAAGATCGTATTTATACACATGGTGAAAAAAGAAGTTTTTGCAGAAAAAGAAAGAAGAGAGCATGGATTACCTGTAAACGATAATACGATGGTCGAACTTGCTAATCTGTGTGGATATCTCAAACTTGACTTTGGTAAATATTTTGAAGGATATGAGCTTCCAAAAGACAGTAAATTCAAACTATTAATAGATGAGATTAGAAAATACCAGGGAGGACAACAGAAATGGATTATGCAAAAGAATCACTGAGACTTCATGGGGAATGGAAAGGTAAGATTGAAGTTGTAACAAGAGTACCTGTAGAAAATAAGGATGATCTGTCACTTGCTTATACACCTGGAGTTGCACAGCCTTGTCTGGAAATCCAGAAGGACGTAAACAAATCCTACGAACTCACAAGAAGATGGAACATGTGTCTGGTAGTTACAGACGGTTCTGCTGTTCTTGGACTTGGAAATATCGGACCAGAGGCGGGTATGCCGGTTATGGAAGGAAAGTGTGTGCTGTTTAAGGCATTTGGTGATGTAGATGCATTTCCACTCTGCATTAAGAGCAACGATGTGGATGAGATTGTAAATACAATCTACATGATCTCCGGTTCCTTTGGTGGAGTAAACCTGGAAGATATCTCCGCACCAAGATGCTTCGAAATTGAAAAAAAACTGAAAGAAAAATGTGATATTCCGATCTTCCATGATGATCAGCATGGTACCGCCATTATTACACTGGCAGGTCTTACCAATGCACTTAAAGTTGTTGGCAAAAAGAAAGAGGATGTCCATGTTGTAATGAACGGAGCAGGAGCAGCAGCAATCTCTATCGCTCGTCTGCTTCTCACAGCCGGATTTAAGAATATCACACTCTGTGACAGAAAGGGTGCGATCTTTGAGGGACGTACGGAAGGAATGAATCCAATCAAAGATGAAATGGCTAAAGTTACCAACCTGGCTAAAAATCCGGTTCTCTTGCAGATATGCTTGTTGGCGCTGATGTATTTATCGGTGTTTCCGCTCCGGGAGCTGTTACAACAGAGATGGTTAAGACCATGAACAAGGATGCCATCATCTTCGCATGCGCGAACCCGATACCGGAAATCTTCCCGGATGACGCAAAAGCAGGCGGAGCAAAGGTTGTTTCTACAGGAAGAAGTGACTTCCCGAACCAGATCAACAATGTACTTGCTTTCCCGGGAATCTTCCGCGGTGCATTTGATGTGAGAGCAAAAGAGATCAATGATGAGATGAAGCTGGCAGCGTCTGAAGCACTTGCTAATCTGATCACAGATGAGGAACTTTCTCCGGAATATATCATTCCGAAGGCATTTGATAAGAGAGTAGGACCGGCAGTAGCCAAAGCGGTTGCTGAGGCAGCAAAGAGAACCGGTGTAGCCCGTATTTAAAAAAGACATACAATTTAATAATTAAGATAGGCAATTCTCCCCCGGCATGACTTATAATGGGGACAGCAAGGACGTGTGACTGCAATAGATTTTACTTCAAGGAAACGTCCGCAGTATGCCGGGAGTGCCTTTTTACATATTCTATAGGCGTAACCCTTTAATATCTTTAATACGTGATAAGATTGTATTGCAGCTGCAGCTGACAATACCAGGCAGAGGATCAATGACATTGTGCAGAAAGAGCTCCATTTCATCACTAGATGAAGCAACGACGGTAAATTTGTGTAACTATATCATTTTGGTATAATAGATTTGTTACCTGTGGCAGATGCTCAGGTTTTGTTTCAATCTCAAAATAGCATGACACAGCACCGCTGATTTTTTGTGGATTTATTATCGTTGTATATTCTTCAATTACGCCTTTTTTTCTCCAAAGCCTGAATCCGGGCTTTTACTGCGACTCTGGAAATCTCGATTTCTTCACCAATATCAGAGTAAAGAGATGCGTGCATTTTCTATCAGTAACTGGATAATCTTCTGATCCAGTTTATCTAAACCGTCCAGGTACATAAAGTATTCCTCCTGTAAAATAATATTCGCTGGATATCATTTTTTCTTAAATATCATATCATTCATATTACTAAAAAAGTAAACAGAAGCTTGACTTGACTGTTATAGCTACCTATAATTGTTACATAACGTAACTTATAACTTGCATTTAGAAGATATAAAATTGATTCGGATGGAGGAAAGAGTAAGATAATGTCAAAGATGAGTATTTGATTATAGATGCGCCTCTTAAAGCGCTGACGGTTTTTGCAATGCCGATGATTCTAGGCAGCTTTTTTCAGCAAATATATAATATGGCTGATTCCATCATCGTCGGTCAGTTTGTGGGTTCCTCCGCACTTGCAGCTGTTGGTGCCTGTGCAGCACTGACCAATGTTTTTATTTGTGTGGCGCTGGGTGCAGGTGTCGGCGCCGGTGTACTCGTGAGCCGTTATTTTGGTGCCAGGGAGTATGGAAAAATGAAAACCATCGTGTCAACGTCTCTGCTTAGCTTTTTAGTCCTCAGCATAGTCCTTGGTGTTTTTGGCTTTTGTTTTTCCTGCTCGATGATGAGCGCACTGCAAACCCCTGCCGATATACTGGATGACGCAGTGCTGTATTTGCGTGTCTATTTTGTGGGCTTTCCGTTCCTGTTTATGTATAACATTCTTTCAACGATGTTTAATTCCATAGGCGAATCCAAAATTCCGCTGGGACTTCTGATTTTTTCATCAATCTTAAATATCTTCATGGATCTTTGGATGGTAGCCGGACTTGATCTCGGTGTGTTTGGTGCAGCGCTTGCAACTTTGATTGCACAGGGCATTTCCGCCGTGTTTTCACTTTTGATTTTCTTCCATCGGATGCGGCGATATAAAAGTCACTTTGACTGGTTTGACAGGCAGGAGTTACTTTCTATGTTTCAAATTGCTGTGCCTTCGGTTCTGCAGCAGTCCACAGTATCAATCGGCATGATGATCGTACAGGCAGTTGTAAATCCTTTCGGTACACAGGCACTCGCGGGGTATTCGGCGACGATGCGAGTTGAGAACGTTTTTCTCTGATTTTTGTATCCATCGGTAATGCGGTTTCGACCATATGTTTCCCAGAACCTTGGTGCAAATAAACCACAGCGTATCAAAAAAGGCTACCAGGCTGCATTGGTATTGGATGTGTGTTTTGCAGTCATTGCCTTCATTATAATTGAAACGCTCCACACGCAAATTTCCTCGCTGTTTCTTGGTAAAGACGGAACAGCCCTGGCCTATCAGGTATCTGGGGATTATATGAGATGGCTCGGTTATTTCTTCATTTTTATGGGAATCAAAATGGCAACCGATGGAGTCCTTCGTGGTCTGGGAATCATGCGCCCGTTCCTCATTGCAAATATGGTGAATTTGGCGATTCGCCTGTCTGTTGCTTTGATTTTTGCACCGCGTTTTGGTATTGAATTCGTCTGGCTTGCTGTACCTGCAGGTTGGTTTGCGAACTTTTTTAATATCCTATGTGGCTCTCAGAAGGTCATGGCCGACTGATAAATATAAAAAAATGTTATGGGATTTTTTTTCATTGCAAAGGCGATGAAGCTGTGCTTGAAAAAATGCCTATCCTGTCGGCCAACAGGATAGGCGGTGGTCGTAAGACCTTATTTATTCACATCAATATAGCTGTACAGCGTATACTTGTAGATCCCGAAATAATTAGCTACCTTATCTCCGGATTTCGTGATAAGGAAAGCTCCGGAGTCATTTAAAAACTGTATGGCAGTAACCTTATCCTCTTTATTCATAAGAGCAACAGGCTTTCCAACCAGACTTACAGATTCCTCAATCAGACGGTCAAGCAGGTCATTGACACTGTGGGTGATCTGCTTAGGCTTCTCCTCCTTGTCCGTAGGTGTGATCAGATCATTCAATGCACTGTTGATCATGGTCAGCTTGGTAATATCATAGTTAATACCAAATACGTAATGAAGGCTGCCGTCATCGTCTTTAATATAGGATGTGCTGCATTTAAAGGATTTTTGCCGTCAGCGGTTTTCATCAGGTAACCGTTGTGATCTGCAGGTGCACTGTCCCCTCGTCTTTTCTGCCGGATTCCGTCAAAAACAGCATCAGATGGTCCGTCGCCTACATTTCGTCCGGTTACGTGACCGTTTACAATATAAATAATAGAGTGTTCAGGCTCCTGTGTTTTCAGATCATGGATTACCACTTCGCAGTCTGCTCCGAACTCCGCAGCGATATCCTGAGCAATCTGCTGTAAGACAGTTAATCTTCCCATATTTACCCTCCTGTTATGTAAATATCTTTTTGCAACTGCTTTGGATCCTGAGTTTTTCAAAGAGACTTCAGATCCTGTCTGCAATTACTATTATATCATTATTTTAAGTGCAGGATGTTACCGTATGTTTCTTATATCATAACATGCCTGGATGGAAATAAAAGATGTTTTGCAAAAAATTGTTGCACACTGAAAAAAATTCGTGCCAGCTTTCTTGAACGCAGTGAAAACATATGTTATATTTACTAATAGAAATAATGGAAATGGGGGACGGATTATGAAATATCTCTTAAAAACGGAACGGTAATATCAGGTACAGGGGGAAAAAGCTGGACGTGCTGGTGGAAGGAGAGAAGATCATCCGCGTGGGAGAGTCGCTTTTTGAGCAGGACGCCAAGGTGGTGGACGTAATGGAAAGCTTTTGTTTCCGGGCTTTATTGACGGACATACGCATTTTGACCTGGAGGTTGCCGGAACGGTAACAGCAGATGACTTTGAAACCGGAACCAGGGCAGCTATCCTTGGAGGAACCACTCTGGTCATTGACTTTGCTCTCAGGACAAAGGGGGACATACTTTAAAGGAAGGCCTCGCGAAATGGCACAAAAAGGCAGATGGTAAAATGCTCCTGCGACTATTCTTTCCATATGTCTATTGTAGAGTGGAATGAGGAAACCAAAAAAGAAATCCAGGATATGATTGATGAGGGAATTACCAGCTTCAAGCTTTATATGACTTATCCGGCTATGATCGTGGACGATGAGGATCTTTACAAGATTGTGAAGGCCCTGAATGAGAAAGGATGCTTCGCAGGCGTTCACTGTGAAAATGCAGGAGTGATCGATGCGCTGATCCAGGAGGCGAAAGCGGAAGGAAGATTAGGTCCGGAAAATCATCCGCTGGTGCGCCCAGACACTATGGAGGCTGAGGCTGTCCACAGACTTCTGGTGATCGCAAAAGGAGGCAAAAGCACCGGTAATGGTAGTTCATCTTACCAACCGAAAAGGCTTATGAGGAAATCCTTCGCGCAAGAGAAAACGGACAGACTGTCTTTGCAGAAACCTGTCCCCAGTATCTGGTACTGGATGACAGTGTTTATTCAAACCGGATTTCGAAGGCGCCAAGTATGTGTGCGCACCTCCGATCCGTAAGAAAGAGGACCAGGACTGCCTGTGGAAGGCTCTTGCAGAGGGCCAGATCCAGACGGTTGCAACTGACCAGTGCAGCTTTACCTGGCGCAAAAGCAATGGGAAAAGAAGATTTCACCAAGATTCCAGGAGGCCTTCCCGGGGTTCAGACAAGAGGAACTCTTCTGTATACTTATGGCGTGCGCACCGGCAGGATCTCTGTGGAGAAAATGTGCCAGCTTCTCTGCGAAAATCCGGCAAAGCTGTATGGCGTGTATCCCAATAAAGGTGTGATCGCAGAAGGCAGCGATGCAGATATCGTGGTGTTTGACCCGGAAAAGAGAATGTGATTTCCGCGAAAACACATGCATACAATACGGACAATAACCCATATGAAGGCTTTGAAATCCACGGGGATATTGACAAAGTATTCCTGCGCGGCAATCTGGCTGTAGAGGATGGAAAACTGGTGCAGGAAAAGCTTGGAACCTATATTAAGAGAGGATTGAGACAGCCGCTGGCATAGTTTTGCCAGAGCCTGTTGGAAAAGTTTTAGAAAAAAATATGCGTCTTTTGCGGCGTGGCTTTGGTAAGCCTTATGCCGCAAAGGGCGCATATTTTATATATCTGTGTTTTTTGAAATTTCCCGCTTTTTCGCATATCCTGTCAGGATCAGTGCCAGCGCTCCGTCACAGGTCATGTTGCAGGCTGCCGCAAATCCGTCATGGATGGCAAATACCGCAAACATCAGCGCCACTCCCGAATCCCCGAATTTCAGGATTCCTGTAAGGGTTCAAGTGATACCATCACCGTTCCCCAGGGAAGCCCCGGAGTGCCAATGGAGCAGGTAGCAAGAAGCACGGAAAAAATCACCATGGTGCCAGGTGCCGGAACAGAACCGTAAAGAATCCTGGAGATCATCATCGCGAAAAATACCTCTGTAAGCACAGAACCGCAGTGATGGATCTGTGTAAAAAGAGGAAGTGCATCTTTTGTAAGATCCTGTTCCCAGACATTCACACTTAGAAGCTGCCTCCAGGGAATATTTGCCTGTGGCTGCAGAAGAGCGGGTCATCAGCGCCATCTTACAGACCGGCAGGTATTCTTTCAGAACTTTCCAGGGCTTTTCCCCGGAATAAGAGCCTGCAAAATAATACAAGAGCAAAGTCCAGATGCCATACACCGGAATCACGATTACCAGCGTCAGAAGCAGAAGGGGCAGATACTTAATGAAATATCCCTGATAAGCAAGGGTGCACAGGGGAAAGTCCGATATAAGCTGGAAGAATCGGCAGCAGAACCCTGGACATCAGGGAAAGGGTAATTTCGAAACTCATTGAGCAGCTCCTTGGTGCGCACCGCATTGGTCAACAGGCTCCGAATCCCAGCAGGGATGGCAAGCACAAGTGCACTTAAAGCGGAAACCGGTGCCGGAATGGGAAGCTCAAACAGGGTGTCCGGCAAAAGCGGAAGGACAAGCTGTCTGTGGAAACCGGAAGCCTTGGGATGATCAGGTATCAAAAGCACCGCCGAAAACGCAGCCGCCCCCAGCATGGAAATATAAGTAATGCGGATCACAGGTTTGGTGGCTGGCGTGGGATCTTTTTTTTACGGAAATGATGGAGGATGCCATCAGCCCGATAATAATAAGAGGTGCCAGAAATGCAATCAGCTGGCTAAGTACATAACGTGTTGTAACAACCAGATTCAGTGCGCCGGATGTGAATCCCATGGTACGGGTGGCGTTGAAAAACAGCCCCGCAAGCAGGCCGGGGATGCTTACCGCCAGAATCGGACCGGAAAACTGGTCATAATTCTTTTTTTTTCTTCATTGTGAAAATTCCTCCCGATGTATTATAATATACGAAAAAAAGAAAGGTGCAATGAAATTTTGAAAATGAGGTGAAGTGTCGTGTATAATAAAATTTATGAAATACTGGAAGAAAAAAGGGCGGATCAAGACAGCGATCATTCTGGATGGTCCGGACATGGGGAAAAAAGTGTATTGTGAGACAGCCTGGAAATCCAGATGCAGCAGCGCAGGAGAAGAGCCTGATTCCAGAACAGGAAGAAGACAGAGAAATCTGGGAAAAATATCTCCCACTGTTAAACGATGCTAGAGAAACAAAAGTCATAACTGCCGACGGCATTCGGATTTTTCGTGGAAGACTATCGCAAAAAATCCAAGGCTTGCTATTTTCGGCGGCGGTCACGTATCCCAGCCTACCGCCCATCTGGGAAAAAATGCTGGGCTTTCATGTGACCATCATGGATGACAGAGAAGATTTTGTGACAAAAGAGCGCTTCCCGGAGGCAGACGAGCTGGTTTACGGGGATTTCAAGGATTTGGATCAGTACATTGTTCCTATGAAAACGCCTATTACGTGATCCTGACAAGAGGCCATCTTGGAGATGCCGACTGCCTTCGCAGGCTTTGAAGCGTCCTTATGAGTATCTGGGAATGATTGGCAGCAAAAATAAAGTGCGGATCACCGGGAAAATCTCCTGAAGGAGGGCTATTCCCTGGAAGAACTTGATCAGGTTCATGCCCCCATCGGAATCCCTCTTGGCGGACAGCTTCCCGAGGAAATTGCAGTCAGCATTATGGCAGAGATTGTCAAAGGTGAAAAATCAGCACTACAGCGCCTACTGCGATGAAAAGGTAGAGGCAGCAGTACAGGAGGGCCGCCATGGCGTAATGGTGACCATTGCCGAGAAATCCGGTTCCTCCCCAAGAGGAGTAGGCAGCAAAATGTTTTGTGGAGCCATCCGGCCATATCGAAGGCAGCATTGGCGGCGGCAAGGTAGAATTCGAAGCCATCAACCACTGCCCGGAAGTGAAGGACAAAGAAGTGAAGCACTACGCCCTCACCGCCGACGGCAAAGACAGCCTTGGCATGATCTGCGGCGGCCAGGTAACGGTGGTATTCGAGCGGGTGTAAGCAGTTCCTTCACTTAGGACTTGCATATTTTGTAATAATATTGTATATTAATTGTAACGATTCGCAAAAAAGAGTATGCGGCTGCTGATAGGAGGCAGCTGACTTTCATAACAGAAGAATCAATCCGTTACTGTGCATGGAGTGGACAGTAACATGAATCCAAGGCAGTGATGCTTTGTAAAGGAGGAATAATACTATGAGAAAAGCAGGTTTGGCTGCTCTGCTTCTTGGCGCAGCACTTTGCATCCCGGGATGCGGATTTGAGGAAGGCGCAGGAGCAACCGTTACTGTTATACAGGCTACCCCTACCCGATTCCAACCCCTACCCCGGAGGCAACACCTACCCAGAGGCAACACCTACACCTGAGGTTGTAGTCGTACAGACTGCAAGCGGCGTGAACGTAACCAAACAGGATGGTACTTACGTTGCCAATGCAGATGTAAACCTTCGTGCAGATGCAAGCACAGATGCAGCTCTGGTTGCCAGCGTGGCAAACGGCACACAGCTTACTAGCACAGGTGTGCGACAATGGATGGGTTGAGGTTTCCTATGAGGGACAGACCGCATATGTATCCGGTGATTATGTAAGTGCAGTAGCTGCAGACGCAGGCGCAGCGAATGGAGCCGCAGATGTCGGTGCAGATCAGGCAGTTGACGCTTCCACAGAAGGCTGATGCTTTGAAGAGAACGAAATAAAAAATGCCAGATGGGCAGGAATCAGAGTGTTTGTGATTTGCTCATCTGGCATTTTTTCATGAAAGTTTTGAATTTGCTTCTGATTCAACTGCATGAATATGCAGATTCATGACCTGAATGCAAATATGTTCTGTAGTTTCCGAAGATGCGAAGAAACTGGATTTTCGGAAACTGGTTTACTCTGGATAAACCAGTCTGTCCGGTTTAATATCGTAAAAGCACTTCATCCAGAAACTTCTTTGCAAGATATTTTGCCATGCCAAGGTTCATGTCCAGGTAGTTTCCACAGTCCTTTGCAGACGCGCCCGGCACCTCGCCCTCGAAATCCCGGATAAACTCAAAAGTTTCGATCATAAGCGGCACAATGTCCTTAGATTCATAATCCCCGTTCAGCAGAAGATAATTTCCGGTACGGCAGCCCATAGGTCCCCCAGTAGATCATCTTAGGGCCGAATTCCCTGTGGTTGCGAAGAAAAGTAGCTGCAAGATGCTCAATGGGTGAAGTTCTGCAGTATTCATCACAGGCTCCTCATTGGGGGAAGTCATGCGGATGTCAAAGTGGTGATCACGCTGTTTCCAACCGGATCCTTGCGGGAAACATACACCCCGGCTGAAGCTTGATGTGGTCTATTGTAAAACTGGTAATCTTTTCCATAAAAAAGGTCCTCGCTTTCTGTAAAGTATAAAATTCTCCCTTGATTTTTAGCAGACTCTGGAAAAAAGTGGCAAGACAGGAATCCTGGAAAGAAAAAATTTCCTGGATTTTCACTTGACAATAAAGCCTATTCATCATATCATCTTTGTTAAAAAAACAGGCTGTCTTTTGCTGGAACCAATATGTGATCGACGCAAAAGAGGGCCTTTTTTTACGGAAAAAGCGAGAAAGGGTTTGGAAAACGACAGATGAAAAACTGGGGAAAACGTAAGACTGGTCAGAGAATTTTCTGATCAGGGTGTGGACTGCTACAAGCTGGCAGGCGGAGACTATGTGAACGAATACTATGTGGTATCAGAGGCGGAGACAAGAAAACTGATGAACACACCGGAGGTTGTAGGCTATGAGGTTTACCACTGCCTGATCCCTGCTACCTCACAGATGCTTTACTATTTCAAGGAACAGAAAAAGGTGACAACAGCCAACATTCTGTCTATTTTACGTGGCGCATTGAACTATCCGCTGGAGGAGAGCTGCTATCGTGAGCATATCAGAGTACACGACATCAGCTTTTTGTCCAGCGAGCGTGTGTTCCAGGAGGACGAGATCGCGGGATTGGAGATCAAATACAGCAAGCTGACGATGGTGCCGGACAGTACGCTGATGATAGGTGATATCATCGCAAGCGGCGAGACACTGATCCACTGCCTGCGCTATGTAACGGATTTTTACAGGGAGCATGGGGCAAGGCTTCGCAATATCATCCTCTTTACCATCGGCGGCACCAAGGGTATCGAGATCCTGGAGAAGCTTACCAGCGAGATCCGCGAGTACTGGCCGGACTTCGAGGGATTTATCACCGTTTACTATGAGGGAATCTTCAGCACCTATCAGGACAAGGGCGTGTCCGGCATCAATCTTCCGGACGTGGATTTCTACTGGAAAGACGGCATCATCGCACCGGAGTTTCGAAGAGAAACCCTTTCCATGCGGGATCCTCTGTTTGAGAAATGCATTATCTACGATGGCGGCGCCAGAAGATATGAGATCCATGAGCATGTGGAGGAGGTTCTGGACTTCTGGAAGGGCATGTTAGAGCGCTGCGATGTGATCGACATGAACGCCCTGATCGAGGAAAAATTAGGCTATGCACTGCCGATCAGTTACGAGGACTGGCTGGCCTGCAACCACTTCCAGGAGATTGAGTCCGCCCAGACCAAATGGCTGTATGAGATGGAAATGCGCTTCGCAGACTGTCTGAAACAGGTAACCTTGAAAGAGATTGCCCAGCAGAGAATCGAAGAATTCACAACTGCGCTGCGCAAATACATTTTATGATGATGCAACTACAGGAGAAAGAAAAATGAGTAAAAACAAAAAAACAAAAGACGTTGACTTTGCGTCAAAGGCAGTTCCGGCAGACAGCCGCAAAGGCCTGGTTACTATGTTCATGATCATGCTGGGATTTACCTTCTTTTCCGCAAGCATGTGGGTTGGCCAGCAGCTGGCAGAAGGACTTGATTTCTGGGGCTTTGTGAAATCCCTGATTCTTGGCGGCGTGATCCTTGGGGCTTACACCGGACTGCTTGGATACGTAGGTGCCAAGACTGGATTATCCCTTGACCTTCTCTCCAGAAGAGCATTCGGGGAAAAAGGCTCCTACCTTCCATCAGCCATGATCAGTTTCACCCAGATCGGCTGGTTCGGCGTGGGACTTGCCATGTTTGCCATTCCGGTATCCAAGGAGCTTCTTGGGGAAGCGATGCTGCCATGTGGGGACTTGTGATCCTGGCTGGTGTATGCATGACTGCTTCCGCTTATTTTGGAATCGATTCCTTACCATTGTCAGCTATATTGCAGTGCCGCTGGTAGCGGTTCTTGGTACTGTTGCAATGGTGATGGCGGTACAACAGGGGAGATGGCACCATCATTGACCAGTTCGCCAAATCCAGCGGAAGCCTGACCATTGTAGGCGGCGCAGGACTGGTGGTAGGTTCTTTTGTATCCGGCGGAACCGCAACCCCGAACTTTGCCCGTTTCGCAAAGAACGGCAAGGTCGGCGCGATCACCACAGTGGTTGCGTTCTTTATCGGCAACTCCTGATGTTTTTCTTCGGTGCTGTTTCCTCGATCTTTGTCGGCGGAAACGATATTTTTCGAGGTTATGGTCCGCCTGAACCTGTTCTACCTGGCTGTTCTCGTTCTCGGTCTTAATATCTGGACTACAAACGACAACGCTCTGTATACCGCAGGTCTTGGTCTTGCCAACATTTTCCATCAGAAAAAGAAACCAATGGTACTGATTTCCGGAATCATCGGAACGGTGGCTTCTGTATGGCTGTACTACAATTTCTGTGACTGGCTGAACATTCTTAACTGTACCCTTCCGCCAGTTGGAATCATTCTGGTAATGGACTATTTCATGAACCGGAAAGAGTATGAGAAAGAGAATCCGGCACTGAAAACGGTAAACTGGTTTTCCGTTGCAGGTGTTGTGCTTGGAACCATTGTGGCAAATGTGCTGAACTGGGGTGTGGCTTCCATCAACGGTATGGCTGTGGCAGCTGTGTGCTACATGATCGGACAGCTGATGCCAGGTACCAGAGGAGTTGTCAATGAGCACTAAAATAGAGAAAAAGCGGGAACGGGAAAAAAGAAAATGGTTTCCCAGATGATCCAGCTTTACTGCAAAAGCAGCACCACAGCAAAGACGGGCTTTGCCCGGAATGTGCCGCGCTGGATGCCTATGCCAGAATGCGCAGCGAGAAATGCCCGTTTATGGAGACCAAGACCTTCTGTTCCAACTGCAAAGGTGCACTGCTATAAGCCGGAAATGCGGGAAAAAAGATCCGTGAAGTCATGCGTTTCTCCGGTCCAAGGATGCTGTTTCATCATCCCATAGCAGCGATCCGCCATGTGGTGGAATCCAAGAAAGAGAAAAAGAAATTGAACAATTTGTGAAATCAATTGTATTTTGCGACAATTTCGTTATAATGAGAAAAGATGGCGTCAGGAAAAGCCTGGCGCCGTTTTTTATCCAAATACACATACTTAAGAACGTAATCTGGAGGCGAATTATGAAGAAAAAGAAAAATTCTGGCAATGTTGATGACTGCAACCCTGTCAGTGGGACTGCTGGCAGGCTGCGGCACAGACAATGCGAAAGAAGAAACCCAAAATACAGAAGAAAAAAAGACAGATGAGGCCACAGAAGAGAACTCTTCCGATACAAGTGAAGAGCAGGGAACTGACGAGGAAGTTTCCGGTTTTTCAGACGGTACGGATGAGAAAGGAACTGTGACAGATGAGGCAGTACTGGATACTTCACAGCCCCTTATCGGCATCCACCATGCGGAAATTGAAGTGAAGGATTACGGCACCATCAAGGTGGAACTGGATGCGGATACAGCGCCTATCAGCGTTACCAACTTTGTGAAGCTGGCACAGGAGCATTTCTATGACGGGCTGACTTTCCACCGTATTATTGACGGCTTCATGATCCAGGGCGGCGATCCGGAGGGAACCGGAAGAGGCGGCTCTGATGAGACCATCAAAGGAGAATTCTCTGAAAACGGCGTGGAGAATAACATTTCCCATGAAAGAGGCGTAATCTCCATGGCAAGATCCTCAGATCCGACAGCGCAAGCTCCCCAGTTCTTTATTGTGCAGTCAGACAGCACTTATCTGACGGACAGTATGCAGCTTTCGGCCATGTGACAGAGGGCATGGACATTGTGCGGACCAGATTCAGCTGCGATGCCAAGCCGACGGATAATAACGGAACTATTTCCCGCAGACCAGCAGCCGGTGATGACGAGCGTGATTATTACAGATAGCCGATTTGCGAGTTCGCAATTTTACATTCTGCAGGATCGATAGTTTTGATTTTCTTTTCAGCTTCGGCCTGCGCAGCCTTTTTCCCCGCAAAGACGGCTAAGGAGCAGGGTGTCGCGGTTTTTGGCTGGACAAAATTTTTATGAGATATAATGCAGATGCAGAGGTTATTGTTTTACTACAAGCACGGATAGGCATAGGCGGATTGTTGGGACGGTTGTAGTTTTATTCGGTTTGCCAGTATGCTGGTAAAGCAGCACGCAGATGTGCATGTAATTATGACGAAAAATGCAGAGCAGTTTATATCACCGGTTACCTTTGAGACACTGACCGGAAATAAGGTAATTGACGATACCTTTGACCGCAACAGCGGATATCATGTGGCACATATTGCCATGGCACAGGAAGCAGATGTGGTGATGATTGCTCCGGCTTCTGCAAATGTCATTGCAAAGCTAACAGATGACATTCTGAAATATCTGGGGAACACAAACCGGATGGACAGTTTCTGTGCGGATTTTCAATGGAGACACAGAATGTGATCGACAATTCCAGAGCTAAGCTGGCAAAAGAAAAATCTGGATATGGTGGCTGCCAACAATGTAAAGTGGAGGGTGCCGGATTTCAGGGGATACCAATGTGCTGACACTGATCACACAGGATGAAGAAATCTCTCTTCCGCTTATGAGCAAGGAGGATGCAGCCAGTAAAATCCTGGATAGAATACTTTTTTAAGAGTGACGGGTAAATAAAAGAACACATGCCCGTCAGTCCATACCGTATTGTATCCCTTATACAGGGAACGATAACAAGGAGGATCAATATGAACAAAAAGTTTACAACATCTCAGATCACGTTACTTGGCCTGATGGTCGCAATTCTGCTTCTTATGGCCTACACACCTCTTGGCTACCTGAATATCGGACCTCTTGCCATTACTTTTAACATTATTCCGGTTGCCATCAGCGCAATTACAATGGGACCTGTAGGCGGAGCCATTGCCGGAGCCGTATTCGGACTGACCAGCTTCGGACAGTGTATCGGCATTGGCGGTACCAGCATTATGGGTGCTACCTTGTTCGGAATCAATCCATTTCTGGCATTTGTACAGAGATTTATCCCAAGACTGGTTGACGGACTTCTGCTGGGATATATTTTCCAGGGCTTCGCAAAAAATCAAAAAAATATTTATGTTTCCTGTGCAGTGACAGGCTTTTTGCTCCGCATTTCTGAACACATTTTGTTCTTTATGGCACTGCTGGTAGGACTTTTCGGAAATACAGAGTATGTGCAGGGCCTTATGGGCGGAAAAAAATTAATTCTGTTTATCTGCACATTTGTAGGAATCAACGCAGTATGCGAGATGATTTCCGCCACTGTGATCACGGGTGCTGTGGGAGCTGCCCTTTATAAGGCAAGACTGCTTCCTGGCGCAGAGAAAAAAAAGGCTGACAAGGCGGTAAAGGCAGCAGAGGTTTAAAAATACAGATAGATGATTTATGTCCGGGCAGACTTTGACTGCGGACGGGGAAAAAGGCCAGACGGCTGATAAGAAACTATGGAGGAAAAAATATGATCTTAGCAATTGATATCGGAAATACAAACATTGTGGTTGATGCATTGACCGGGAGAAGACTTATTTTATTGAGAGACTTTCTACGGTCCGCACAAAACAGAGCTGGAATATGCAGTTGATTTAAAAACGGTTGTTGACATTTACCACATTAAACGTACAGATATTGAAGGCTGCATCATTTCCTCTGTAGTTCCCCAGATCACCAATGCCGTGAAGCTTGCTGCTGAGAAGGTGCTTCACAAGGAGCCCATGGTTCTGGGACCTGGAGTGAAGACCGGTCTGAATATTATGATGGATAATCCGGGACAGCTTGGCGCTGACCTGGTGGCAAATGCGGTTGCGGGAATCCATGAGTATCCCCTTCCTCTGGCGATTATCGATATGGGAACTGCAAGCACGGTGAGCGTGGTTGATGAAAGAAGCATTATGTGGGCGGTATGATTTTTCCCGGAATGGGAGTGTCCCTGGATGCCCTCACAGCCCGTGCTTCTCAGCTGAGTGGTATCAGCATTGAGGCTCCCAAACGTATCATTGGTAAAAATACCATCGAGTGCATGAAGAGCGGCGTGATCTCTGCAGCAATGCGGCTGCACTTGACGGTATTGTGGACCGGATCGAAGAAGAACTGGGCCAGAAGATTACAGTAGTTGCCACTGGCGGTCTTGCCCAAGATCGTTCCTCCACTGCCGCAGGGAGATCCTGCTGGATGAGGATCTTCTGCTGAAAGGGCTGCTGATTATTTATGAGAAGAATCGGTAAGAGAAGATAGGGCGACGGCCGCGAAGCCAGAAATAGCTCTATACGAAAACCAGACACGTCGATATGGCGGCTGTATTAACACGAAAATATAAAAAGGCAGATCAGAGGAAGCACAGGATGTGCGGCGCTGGTCTGCCTTTTTTTAACATACATTAGTGAAAAGCATTAGAGAAATCTTCTGGTACCGGGGCGGTGATGCACATGACTTTTTTTGTAACTGGATGGGTGAATTCCAGCTGGTAGGAGTGCAGGGGCTGGCGCTTTATGATGCTGTAATCCGGATTGTAGAGAAAATCTCCTGGAAGAGGGTGCCCGATGTGCTTCATGTGCACCCGAATCTGGTGGGTACGACCGGTTTCCAGGTGAAGTTCGATTAAAGAATATGCCTGGAGAAAATCTGTCTTCTGTGCGTCCGAAACAGGAGAGAATGTTCCAGCGTGAAGCGCGTAAGCAGCCAGCCTTTCATAATGTGTGACTGCACGCTCCCCATTTACAGGGTCAATCTGCCGTTCAATAGTGGAGCCGTCTGTCCGTCCGATAGGCGCATCTATGGTACCGTGGGACGGCGTGATCCCCTGAACGATTGCCAGATAAGTCCGGCGGATCTGCCGCTGCTTCATCTGGGCGGAGAGAACTGCGGCGCTGTAATGGATTTTTCGCCAGAATAAGAGCACCTGTGGTATCCCGGTCCAGGCGGTTGATGCAGCGGTAGACGAAGGTTTGTCCCTTTTCCTTAAAATACCAGGCCGCTCCGTTGGCAAGGGTGTTGTCGTAATTGCCGATGGAAGGATGCACAGGCATGTCTGCCGGCTTATTTATGACCAGGAGATCCTCGTCCTCATAGAGTATGGAAAGGTCCATTTTCACAGGCAGAATATTCTCACTGTTTTCCGTTTCCGGGATATGAATGCGAAGAAAATTCCCGGCATGAAGAACCGACTTGCCGAATCCTCTTTCCCCATTTAACTGAATTGCTCCTTTATACGGCTTCATAGAGGAAAAGAATGCCCAGGGGAAAATCCCCTTGCTTCGAAGGAAATCAAGAAGCAGCATGTTTTCCTCGTCTGGCTGTACAGTGTAAGTAAGAATCGGTCCAAAGTAAGTTCCTCCTGTGTTGTTTTTATTGGCAAAGGGTGTTACAGAACATCTGACTTTCATATATGATGATATCGTCGGTAGACGACATGTTCGTTTTTTGAAATAGTCTGACATTATATTTAGAATTTCGTACTGCAATTTTTTTCGCTTAAGGTGTATAATAACACAGATAAAATGTGTATGGAAGTATACAATCGATTTTACGGCTGATTTCTGTGCATCGTGAAGTATGTTGCTGGATACAAGTGGACAATAACATATGACGAAATGTGCTGCCGAGCACGTGGCCAGTAATCATCCGTTTAGGGGAAAAAGAGAAAACATATGGAACAACAGCAGCACCTTTTTACCAACAAAATGCTCCGGGCTCTTCTGGTGCCTATTATTATGGAGCAGCTTTTAAACGCACTGATGGGAACTGTGGATACTATGATGGTCAGCAATGTAGGCTCCGCGGCGATTTCCGCAGTCTCCCTTGTGGACTCCATCAACGTTCTGATCATTCAGGCGTTTTCCGCACTGGCAGCAGGTGGAACCATCATCTGTACCCAGTATCTTGGTCAGAAAAATCACGAGATGGCAAACAAATCTGCCAGACAGGCTCTTTTTTATCATAACTGCCATTTCCGTCTGCATTGTCACATTGGGACTGATTTTTCCGTGCACCACTGCTGAGCTTTATTTTCGGAAAAGTAGATGCAGACGTTATGGAAAATTCCATGGTGTATTTTTTTATACCGTACTGTCCTACCCGTTTATTGCCCTGTACGATGCCGGAGCCTCGATTTTCCGTGCACAGGAGAATACAAGAGGACCCATGATCATTTCTATCATATCCAATGTAATGAACATTGGGGAAATGCAGTTTTGATCTGGGTATTTCACATGGGAGTTTGGGAGCAGCGATTTCCACCTGGTATCCCGAATCTTCTGTGCAGTGGTAGTTCTGTATCAGCTGCGAAAAGACAGACAGCCCATTGCGGTGAGGGATTATCTGAATATCCGCCCGGATGGAAATATGATAAAGCGGATCCTGGCACTTGGAGTGCCCTCTGGTGTGGAGAACAGCATGTTCCAGTTTGGAAAGCTGGCAATCCAGTCCACTGTGTCTACCCTTGGAACCACAGCCATTGCAGCTCAGGCTATGACCAATATTATGGAGATGCTGAACGGAACGGCTGTAATCGGCGTGGGAATCGGACTGATGACCGTAGTAGGCCAGAGCCTTGGCGCAGGACGCAAGGACGAAGCTGTGTATTATATGAAAAAAGCTGATGATCTTTTTTCAGAGGTCTTTCTGATTGCCTGCTGTGCGATTGTGTATGCACTGGCGAAACCGATCACCATGATCGGCGGCATGGAGCCGGAAAGTGCCAAAATGTGCCTGAATATGATATTCTGGATCACCATTGTAAAGCCTCTGGTATGGATGCCGGCCTTTATTCCAGCCTACGGCATGCGTGCAGCCGGAGATGTGAAATTTTCCATGATCACCTCCTGCACCACCATGTGGGTATTCCGTTTCTGTCTCTGCGTCTACCTGATCCGCGTCTGCGGCATGGGCCCCATGGCCGTCTGGATCGGAATGTTCACCGACTGGACCGTAAGAGGAATTGTATTCAGTCTTCGCTTTAAAAGCGGGAAATGGATGGAACACAGGGTTGTGTGAACAAAAGCAGCAGTTTTGCGGTCGGGATGGGTCAGGAGCGGCTTTGGCTGTTGACTTTTTACAGGACAAAATTATATAATGTAACGGATAAAAACAGGGAAAAGTATTTTCAGGAAGCAGGTGGAACTCCTGCACAAGTCCGTTACTGTACAGTCAGATACTGGATGCTTTTTTTCAGGAACAGGATTTCCTGCGGCAACCGGGATCATTCTGGGAAAAAGAAGCTTTGTTGTCACGTTACGACAGAGCTTTTTTGTGTAAGCCTGGCTGCGGGAAAATGGTTTCCATTAAAAAATCCCAGCCAATAGCTGAAAAATTTACTTTTATACCTACGGAGGCAAAGAATATGGCACACAAAACCGGTCTGGAAGAGTACTACGTGATCCGCGGACAGAAGAAAATGCGCTTCGGCTACACCACAGGCTCCTGCGCGGCAGCTGCCTGCAAAGGCGCAGCGCTGATGCTCCTTGGGAAAAAGAAGCTGGACAGCGTTCCTCTTATGACGCCCAAAAGGAATTCTCCTGGATCTGGAACTCCACCACATTCAGATCGAAGAAAACCAGGTCACCTGCGCTGTCAAAAAAGACGCCGGGGATGACCCGGACACCACCAATGGGATCCTGGTATACGCCACCGTATCAAAGACAAAAAGAACCAGGAATCCAGATAGACGGCGGAATCGGTGTTGGCCGCGTGACAAGACCGGGACTTTCCCAGCAGGTAGGAGAGGCGGCAATCAACCCAGTTCCCCGGGCCATGATTCTTCGTGAAGCAGAGGAAGCTGCTGTGTCTTACGACTATGAGGGTGGGCTGAAAGTGGTGATCTCTGTGCCCGAGGGCGTGGAAATCGGAAAAAAAAACTTTTAATCCGAGGCTTGGAATTACAGGCGGAATTATTTTGGGAACCTCCGGAATCGTGGAGCCCATGAGTGAAAAAAGCGCTGGTGGAGAGCATCCACGTGGAAATGAAGCAGCATTTCGCCCAGGGCGAGAAGTATCATTCTGGTGCCACCCAGGCAACTATGGCGCAGACTATTTAAGAGAGCATATGACATTGCCCTTTGAGCGGAATATCAAGTGCAGCAATTACGTGGGAGAGACCATTGATATGGCAGTAGACATGGGGTAAAAGGCATCCTTTTTGTGGCTCATATCGGCAAATTTGTAAAAGTGGCAGCCGGGATCATGAACACCCATTCCCATAATGCAGATGCCCGTATGGAAGTACTGGCTTCCAATGCCCTTCGTGCAGGAGCTGACGGCGACACCGCAAGAGCGGTTTTAAACTGCAATACAACAGATGAAGCCCTGGACGTTCTTCATGAGAAGCAGCTTTTGCAGCCCACAATGGAAGAAATCATGAAAAAATCCAGTTTTATCTGGACCACCGTTCCTATGAACAGATCAAGCTTGGGGCAGTGGTTTTTAACAATGTATACGGCTATCTTGGCCAGACGAAAGATGCAAAAGAGTTGATCGAAGAAATCAAGAAACAGGACATAGAGCTGCAAAAAATAATGCAGGAAGCAGAAAATAAAAAGAAACGTAACTGGCAATCAGGAATTTTGCAGTTACGGGAAAAGAAGTAAATGACAGGAAAATTATACGGCGTAGGTGTAGGTCCGGGAGATCCGGAACTTGTTACACTCAAAGCCTTACGACTTACAAAAGAAGCAGACATACTGGCGTTCCCAGGGGAAAATCCCAGGAATCCGTAGCCTACAAGATCATGAAGGGCGCATACCCGGAAATCGATACCAAGCAGATGATATCCCTTCCCATGCCCATGACCAAGGACAAAGAACAGTTGAAGCAGGTTCATGACGAAGGCACCAGAATCATCGCAGACCAGCTGGATCAGGGCAAAAAATGTGGTATTTTTGACCCTTGAGATCCCACCGTCTATTCCACCTACCTTTATGTGCACAAACGTGTGGCACAGATGGGATACGACACAGAAATCGTAAGCGGCATCACTTCATTTTGCGCGGTAAGTGCCAGATTTAACCAGGGCCTGGTAGAAAAAGCCCAGCAGCTTCACGTGATCCCGGCTTCTTATCAGATTGAAGAGGCACTGAAGCTTCCCCGGCACCAAGGTGCTGATGAAGGCCGGAAAACAGATGAAAACAGTGAAAGAGCAGATCAAAGCATCCGGCAGCGAAGCCATGATGATCCAGAACTGCGGTATGCCGGATGAGCAAATATACAGAACAGTAGATGAAATCCCAGAGGATGCAGGATACTATTCATTAATTATTGTAAAAGAGGAGAAAAAAGCCATGATACATTTCGTAGGAGCAGGTTCCGGTGCACCGGATCTGATCACAGTAAGAAGGAAAAAAATACTTAGAGGAAGCAGATGTGGTAATCTATGCCGGATCCCTGGTAAATCAAAAAGCTTCTTGAGTGCACAAAGGACATCTGCACTATTTACAACAGTGCCAAAATGACCCTGGAAGAAGTACTTTCCGTAATGGAAAAAGCAGAGGCTGCAGGCAAGACAACAGTAAGACTTCACACAGGAGATCCTTGTATTTACGGTGCTATCCGGGAACAGATGGATGTGCTGGATGAAAAAGGAATCGCTTATGATTACTGTCCTGGCGTCAGTGCATTCTGCGGCGCAGCAAGTGCTTTGAATCTGGAATATACCTTACCGAATATTTCCCAAAGTGTCATCATCACCCGTATGGCAGGCAGAACTCCGGTTCCGCCCAAGGGAAAGTATTCAGTCCTTTGCGGCCCATCAGGCAACGATGGTTGTTTTTCTCAGCACAGGAATGCTGGAGGAACTGAGCAGAAGACTGATCGAGGGCGGCTACACAGCAGACACTCCGGCAGCCATTGTTTACAAGGCAACCTGGGAGGATGAGAAAAAATTTGTGTGCACAGTAGGCACTCTGGCTCAGACTGCCAAAGAAAACAACATTACAAAGACAGCCCTTATGATCATCGGTGACTGCGTAAATGCAGCACACTATGACCGTTCTAAGCTCTATGACCCGGGATTTACAACAGAGTTCCGTGAAGCAACAAAGTAATTGAAATAAGATGAAGATTTCCATAATATGTTTCACCCTGACCGGGCAGCAGACCGGAGAAAAACTGAAAAAAGCACTGGAAGAACAGGAGCATGCAGTTTCCTGTATACGAAGAGCAAGTACATTCCGGAGTCCATAAAAAGAGAGTACAAAGGAATGGGCAGGAAAGCAGTTTGAGAGTGCGGATGGAATTATTTTCATTGGAGCCACAGGAATTGCAGTGCGCAGTATTGCCCCTATGTAGCCAGCAAAAAACGGACCCGGCGGTCCTGGTGACAGACGAATGCGGGAAATTTGTGATTTCCCTGTTATCCGGACATCTTGGAGGTGCTAATGAGCTGGCATTGCAGGCGGCAGAGGCTTTGCATGCAGTTCCTATTGTGACCACTGCCACGGATCTGGAAGGAAATTTGCCGTAGATGTTTTTGCAAAGAAAAACAACTGCCATATTTTCCGTATGAAAGAAGCCAAAGAAGTGTCAGCAGCTTTGCTTGCAGGGGAGAAAGTAGGATTTTACAGTGAATTTCCTGGGAAGGCGAATTGCCGGATGGGCTGGTGAATTGCTGCGGACTTAGGGATGAAAACTGGATTTCAGAAAATGAACCCGGAACCAATGTCCAGAATGATAACCAGATAAAATCGGGAAAACAGGAACCAGAGACAAGGAATGAAATTAGTTCTGAAACAGATTTGGCAGCTTTGGAAGCAAAGCAGGAAACGGTATCGACATATTTCCCCAGGTAGGAATCGCCGTCACCATACATAAAAACTGTACCCCCATTTTTTTCCACTACTCATGTAGTTCCGCCAGCCGTGACGCTGGGAATGGGCTGCCGCAAAAATAAAGAAGCTGGGGCCGTGGAAAAGGCCATGTTTGCCAGCCTTGAAAAAAACCAGATCTATCCCCAGGCAGTCTCCTGCCTTGCAAGCATTGACATCAAAAAAGAAGAACCAGGGTTTCTTGCCCTGGCAGAAAAAATGGGAATCCCATTTGAGACTTTTTTCCAGTGAAGAGCTTCTTGCTGTGAAGGGGGAATTTACAGCCTCTTCCTTTGTGAGCAGGACGGTAGGCGTTGACAACGTGTGCGAGAGAAGCGCATTAAAGGCGGCGCAGGATAGAATCTGTTTGAATACCGGTAGGATTCAGAACGAAACCAGACAAAACCAGGTACCAGGCGAGGTGGGGAACATTGCCGCCTGATCCAGAGAAAACAGGCAGCAGACGGCGTGACAGCCGCCCTTGTCCTTGCAGATTGGAGGATACATTTTGAATAAAGAGAAGAAAAATTTACGTAGTGGGCATTGGCCCCGGCTCCTATGAGGGAATGACAGGAGCAGCAGTGGCAGCCCTAAAAAAGTGATGTGATCGTGGGCTACACCGTATATATTGATCTGGTAAAGGATCATTTTGCGGGCAAATCCTTCCTTACCACTCCTATGAGAAAAGAGGTAGACCGCTGTGTCATGGCCTTTGACGAGGCAATGAATGGACAGACCGTTTCCATGATCTGCAGCGGAGATGCAGGCGTATACGGAATGGCTGGCCTGATGTACGAGGTAGGAGCCAATTATCCGGATGTTGATATCGAGGTAGTAGCAGGCGTTACTGCAGCTACAGGCGGCGCAGCAGTCCTTGGCGCACCTTTGATCCACGATTTCTGCCTGATAAGCTTAAGCGACCTTCTTACCCCATGGGAAAAAATTGAAAAACGCCTTCTTCTGGCATCGGAGGCGGATTTTGTGATCTGCCTTTACAACCCGTCCAGCCATAAGAGACACGACTATCTGAAAAAGCATGCGAGCTGATGCTGCAGCACAAGTCCCCGGATACTGTATGCGGCATTGTGAAAAATATTGGAAGAGAAGGGGAATCTTCCCAGATCATGACCCTGGACGAACTGAAGGATACTCAGGTAGACATGTTCACTACCGTATTCATCGGCAATTCCCCAGACTCGCAACATCAAAGGCAAAATGGTTACCCAAGAGGATACAGGGATGTCTGAAATCATTGTATTTGCAGGCACAACAGAGGGATGTGATATCAGTAATTTTTCTGGCAGAACATCAGATCCATGTGCTTGCATGCGTGGCCGACTACGGCAGCAAATCATTAAAAGAGAACGAATATCTGAAAATCCACGCCGGGCGCCTGACAGAGCCGGAAATGGAAGCACTTCTAAATGAGAAAAAGCCGGAAATGGTTCTGACGCAACCCATCCTTACGCTGCAGAGGTTCGGAAAATATCCGCACAGCCTGCCAGAACACAGGTTTGGAGTACAGGCGTGTGCTGGGGGGAGGCTGGAGCCTATCAGGACCAGGCCGTTTATGTGCCGGATACCCAGGCTGCCATTGAATTTTTGGAGGGACAGAGGGCAATATCCTTCTTACAACCGGAAGCAAGGAGCTGGGAAAAATACACCGCACTTTCTGATGCTGAGAGCGCATTTATGCCCGGTGTCCTTTCCCTGCCCTCTGTGATGGAAACCTGCAAAGGCTACGGCTTTGAGGGAAAGCATCTCATCGGCATGCAGGGTCCTTTTTTCTATGGAATTAAATGCTGCCATGCTGCGCCAGTTTGACTGCAAATATCTGGTTACAAAAAGGATACCGGAAAAGCAGGAGGCTTTCAGGAGAAAATTGATGCGGCCCTTTCCTGCGGAACTGTTCCGGTAATTATTGGACGTCCTCTGAAGGAAGAGGGACTTTCTGTGGCAGAGTGCAGGCATATGCTGGCAGAGTATTTCGGATTTACCGTGAAGCCTCATATTACTTTTTGCTTGAATCGGCATGGGAAGCCAGGAAACTCTTACTGTTCAGGGAAAAAAGCGGCGAAAAGCGCGGATCTGATTATTGGCGCAAAGCGGATGGCAGATGCCGTTCGGGAGCCGGGACAGGCAGTGGTATATGAATACCGCAGCGATGTGATCGCGGATTATATACGGAATCATCCGGAATATGAGAAGGTTGTGATCGCTCTTTCCGGCGATGTGGGATTTTACAGCGGAGCCAGGAAGCTGCTGACGGCACTTGGCGGTAGGGAATCTAACGTGGAGGTAATTTGCGGAATTTCTTCTGTAGTATACTTCATGTCCGAGATCGGGCTTTCCTGGGATGACGCGAAGATCACCAGCGCCCACGGTAAACATTGCAATCTGATTTCCATGATCCGCCATAACCAGAAGGTATTTTTCCATTCTTGGAACCGGCACTGCAGTGGCAGAGCTGGCAGGGAAGCTTGTGAAGTATCATATGGGCGAGGTTCTTCTCTATGTAGGCGAGAATCTTTCCTATCCCGATGAGAAGATTTTTTGTAAAAAGCAGAAGAGCTGACAAACTATGAGGGACAGCCTCTTAGCGTTGTCTGTGCTTTCATGAAAACCCGGAGCCGGCCCTTTCTACTCATGGAATCCCTGACGAGGAATTTATCCGCGGAAAGCCCCTATGACAAAGGAAGAAGTGCGAAGCGTTTCTCTTTCCAAGCTTCGCCTTACAGAGGATTCCATCTGCCGCGATGTTGGCGCGGGAACTGGTTCTGTGTCTGTGGAAATGGCTCTTCGGGCAGACCAGGGACAGGTGTTTGCCATCGAGAAAAAGAGGAGGCAGCCGCTCTTCTGGAAGAGAACAAACAGAAATTTGCAGTGGACAATCTGGAAATTATAAAGGGAGAGGCACCTCAGGCACTTGAGAATCTGCCTGCGCCTACCCATGCATTTATCGGAGGCTCTTCCGGTAATCTGAAGGAGATCGTAGCACTGCTTCTTGGAAAAAATCCACAGGTGCGGATTGTAATCAACTGTATTACCCTGGAAACTATCAGCGAAGCTTTGATGTGCTCAAAGAATACGATTTCCAGCAGCGCGAGGTAGTGCAGCTTGCCGCTTCCAGATCCAAAGAAATCAGCCGCTACCATCTGATGATGGGAGAGAACCCGATTTATATTATTACCTGTCAGAATCCGAAAATGCGAAAGTAATTTTTTTATATGAGAAGTAAGCAGGAGGGCAATGACGTGCTAAAAACAATACCAAGGATTATGCTTGCGGCAGGAGCCAGCGGGAGCGGGAAAACCCTTCTGACCTGCGGACTTCTGCAGGTGCTTGTAAACCGGAGAATCAAAACAGTCTCTTTAAATGCGGACCGGATTATATTGACCCTATGTTCCACACCCAGGTCATTGGAACCAAATCCCGGAATCTGGATACCTTTTTTCACGGGGGGAAGAGATCACCAGATCTCTTCTTGCCAAAAACAGTGCGCAGACTGTGAAATGGCGGTGATGGAAGGGGGTCATGGGATTTTACGATGGAGTTGCCGGAACCACCACAGGCAAGCGCCTATGATCTGGCGCGGGTTACGGATACCCGGTAATTCTGATCGTAAACAGCAAGGGAATGAGTGTTTCCCTCGCTGCCTACATAAAGGGGTTTTATGGAATACAAAAAGACAGCCGCATAAAGGGTGTGATCTTCAATCAGATGTCCCCTATGCTTTACCCCAGAATGAAAAAGCTGGTGGAAGAGGAACTGGGAATCAAAGCTCTTGGCTATGTGCCAAAAAGTAGAGGATTGTGTGATCGAAAGCCGCCATCTTGGCCTGGTGCTGCCAGAGGAAATTCCAGAGTTGAAGCAGCGTCTTCTGAAGCTGGCAGACGTACTGGAGAAAAGTCTGGATATAGAGGCGATTATACAGCTGGCCAAAAGAGGCACCGGAGCTTTCTTATGAGCCGTTAGAGGAAGAGAAGACAAGGGCATCGATTATGGCATCAGAGCCAGAAAAATGTACACAGAATTCTGTTGCTCTATCGGCAGCGGAGAACACGAAGCAGTCGTCCCTCTTCTGTAAAAGAGGTATTAAAATGGAAAAGTTCGAAAAAAGCTTCGAATTGGTCTTGCTAAAGACGAAGCATTCTGTTTTTTTCTATGAGGACAACTTAGATTTGCTTCGTGCGATGGGGGCAGAGTTGGTGCCGTTTTCCCCGATACATGATGCTCATCTGCCGGAAAATCTGGACGGACTGCTTCTCTATGGCGGCTATCGGAGCTGAATACACAGGCGTTAGAAGAAAATAAGTTTATGCGTGAGGAAATCGCTGAAGCCATAAAGGCGGAATGCCTTGTCTTGCAGAGTGCGGCGGATTCATGTATCTTCACGACCAGATGGAAGGCATGGACGGAAAATTTTACCAGATGACAGGTGTGATTCCCGGCAAAGTCTGGCGCACGCCAAAAGCTTACAAGATTTGGCTATATTACTTTAACTCAAAATGAACCGCTTGTTCTGGGGGAGACAGACTTTGGAAGCAGCCCGGCGCACGAATTCCACTATTTTGATTCGGAAAAACTGCTGGGACTGCATACACGGATCAGACCGCCTGCTGGCAGGTTTTCCTCATCTTTATTACTACGCAAACCCAAAATCCCACAGGCATTCCTAAAGAAATGCTTAGAGTATCGTTTGTCTGGCAGATCCAATGATTGAAAGAATGCAGCAGATGAAAACAGGGAAAGTTCGTGCATAAATGTTTGAACAATTGCAGGACTTACTTTGCAGAAAAATATCGCCTGAACACAGGTGGAATGAAGGAGAACAAACATGATACGATTATTCACCCTCCCGGCAGGGTTTCTTCTGGATCTGCTTATGGGCGATCCAAGATGGCTGTACCACCCGGTATGCCTCATCGGAAAACTGATCAGCGTACTGGAAAAAGGAACCGGAAGGTTTTTCCAAAATCAGAAAAAGGAGAGCTGGCAGGCGGTGTCCTGGAAGTCATCCTTGTGTGCCTGATCACATTTCTGGTTCCTTTGGCATCATCCATCTGCTTTATAAATGGAACTTCTGGGTCGGCTTTGTGCTGGAAACCTTCTGGTGCGGACAGCTTCTGGCAACCAAATCCTTAAAGGATGAGAGCATGAAAGTGTACGACCGGCTGAAAAACGGAACCATCGAGGAAGCGCGATACGCAGTTTCCATGATCGTAGGCCGTGACCACCCAGTCGCTTACCGAAGAAGCGTGACAAAAGCCGCAGTGGAGACAGTTGCGGAAAATTCTTCCGATGGAATCATTGCCCCCATGCTTTTATATGGCGATCGGTGGAATCCCTCTTATGTTTTCTTTACAAGGGAATCAACACTATGGATTCCATGCTGGGTTACAAAACGACGATACCTGTATTTTGGAAGATGCGCCGCAAA
>VOFC01006115.1_pt1 | contig 31661 bp, 48 predicted proteins | sample 5384161 | NCBI WGS metagenome assembly VOFC01 (sample SAMN12384722, study PRJNA508395) | human gut metagenome | isolation source: healthy gut B | host: Homo sapiens
ACCAATTTTGGGATGACGCAGGCAAAAAATCTGCTTTGCGCGCTGATGTTTTTTATACTATGAAGCACCGGAATACGAGCAAAATTTTTCTATGGTATTGGAAATTCTTTCGAGAAGGCAGCATTAGCGACGATGTGGAAGAACTCAGCATTCTTGACCAGTTATTTGAAAGAGTAAGGGATAAAGACCCTTACCATGTAGCAGTGAAATATTATGACGACTACAGACGCGGCGCTGCCGATACTCTACGAAGCGTTCAGGTCACTCTCGCTTCACGCTTAACAAAAATTCAACCTGCAAAGCATCTCAAATATTACATATGTCGATGAAATGGATCTGGATAGCATCGGAGAAGAAAAAACCGCGATATTTGCAATTATTCCCGACAATGACAAGTCCTACAATTTTATTGTCGGAATGCTGTATACGCAGCTGTTTCAACGATTATTTTATCTGGCAGATAAAAAGCACCGTGGTTCTTTACCTGTGCCGGTGCACTTTTTAATGGATGAATTTGCAAATGTTGCCCTCCCAGACGATTTTGAAACATTGCTTTCCACCATGCGTTCCAGAGGAATTTTTGTTTCCATCATATTACAGAATCTGGCGCAGCTCAAAGCCATGTTTAAAGACAATTGGGGAAAGCATCATCGGCAACTGCGACCAATTCCTGTACCTTGGAAACAACGAACCGGGTACCCATGAATATATTTCCAAAATGCTCGATACGCAGACCATAGATACCAATACCTATGGACAAAGCAAAGGCAGTCACGGCAGCTTTTACCACCAACAGTCAAAACGCAGGACGAGCGCTGATGACCCCCGGTGAGGTACGTTTGATGGACAACAAAAAGCGTTGCTTTTGATTCGTGGAGAAAACTCGGTGATTGACAACAAATATCATGTTTTTAAACATCCCAGAATCTCTCTGACACCTTATCAGGGAGGACAGGTATATGAACATGGAATATCCTCTCTTTCACCTACATCCATGTTGGAGCTTGACGATACAGCAGCTTATCAAAATCAAAATATCATAACACAGGAGTTTCTTTCCAATAACGAGATAGAAATTTTATCGGAAGATGAATTGGAATATTTATTAAAAAAGGAAGGTAATACAACATGAAAAAAAGGATTAAAAAAGAAAAACAAATTATTATCTGTTTATCAAAAAGGCGCTTGCAGTCTGCGGCGTCTTTTTTTGTACGGTTTTCGGCTCTGCAATGCCTGCGTTCGCCATGAACGGAAATGCCGATCCGGTTACCTATATCAATAATTTTTATACCATTATATGCAGCGTTATCACTGCAATCGGTGCCATTGTACTGCTGTGGGCAATCGTACAGTTTACAATTGCGCTGAAAGGTCACGATTCCGGTCAGCGCGCCAGTTCTGTTATCGGCATTGGTGCAGGCATTCTGTTAATTTGTGCACCTTGGATCGTAAAAGCGATTGCAGGAGTATAACACAAAAGAACTGTCTGGAAGGAAGGTGAAGAAATTTGGTTGAAGGCATTTTTTAAACACTGCGCTTGGTTTTTGGAACATGATGTTCGGTCTAATTTCCAACTTTCTCGGAATGGATCCCGTTGAATTCGGAAAAGACGGCGTATGGTCTGTGATTTCCGGTATCAACGGCTCTCTCCAAGCCATAGGACTTGCCTTAATCCCCATCTTTTTTATGTTTGGTATGATCAAGGCATCTGCAACCTATATTGAAATGAAGCGTCCCGAGGCAATCGGAAAAGCAATTGTACGCTTTTGCATTTCATGGGCTGTTATTGTATTCGGCATGCAGTTGCTGATGTGGATATGGACTGTCTGCCAAGGCTTGATTAATCGAATTTTTAGTAACATCCGGCTTTCAAAATACGGATTTGACCATTCCCGCAGAACTGAAAAATCAGCTGGATCATGCAGGATTTTTCAATTCAATTTATTATGGATTTTAGCTGCCATCGGCACACTGATTATCATGGTACTGTCCATCATGGTTGTACTTTCTGTATACGGTCGTTTTTTTCCGTATTTATCTTTACATTGCTCTTGCACCTATCCCCTTTGCAACCTTTGCCGGAGAGCCTACACAAAAAACGGAATCAGCTTTATCAGAGGCTTTGCCTCCGTTTGTCTGGAAGGCGCGATTATTGTTCTGGCTTGTATCATTTTTTTCCTTATTTGCCACAACGTCCGTATTCCCAATGGACAGCAGCAACGTATGGGCTGCTCTCCTTTCCTACTTAGGCGGCGTTATTTTCAACATGCTCATCTTAGTCGGCATTGTGAAAATGGCCGACAGAGTAACAAGAGAAATGCTGGGATTATAACATCTGTGGGACGTACGTCCCAAAAAGGAGTAATTTTACATGGAAATTGAAATTAACAAAGAAATACGAAACTACAATGAAAGTATCTTTTTCGGACTGACCTTTAAGGCAATGTATTTTCTCAGGTATGGCGCTGATTTTTTCAGTATTGATTTATTTTATATTATCCCCGTTCCTACCCATTGCCATTTGGTCGCTTATCTGCATTCTGGCAGCAACTCCGATTGCCGCCATTGATTTATCAAATACAACGGTATGTGCGCCGAGGAATTTATCGTTGTATTGATAAGGTATCTGTTCACACCAAAACATGTAGTATTTGTTTCGGAACAAAAGACGCAGGAATACAGTAAAAGAAAGGAGCGCAAACTTGAAAAACACTGACAAAAAAAAAAAGAGAAGATAAAAAACCGTTATTGGAAAGGCTTTTTTCTTTCCTTCCAGCGTACAAAACCTGATTCCCATTGACAAAGTTTGGGATGACGGTATTTTTTTTATCGGAAAAAATAAATATTCCGTCACCTATGAAATAGAGGATATCAACTATGAAGGATTGTCCCTTGATGATAAAAAACAGCTCTTTATGAAATATCTTGGTATTTTAAATTGGGTTGCCGGACTGAATGTACGCTGCAAGCTTACCATTTTTAACCACAAGCGTAATATGAAAGATTTTAAATCATCTGTGCTGTTTCCCTTAGAGGAAGACACGCTGGACAAATACCGAAATGAACTGAACGAGATACTGGTGAGTTGCGCTGCCGATGAAAACGGAATTGTACAGAATAAATACATTACACTGACCATTGTGCGCAAAAATATCGATGAAGCCAGAGAGTTTTTCAAACGTATCGTGCCTGAATTATCCGCACAATTCATGAACCTGAAAAGCAGCGTTACTCCGCTGAGCGGAGAAGAACGGCTGAAAATATTCCATAGTTTTTTCCATTCCGGAAAAGAATCAGACTGCAGTGTACATCTGCAAAGCACAAACAAACGGGGAGAAAATCCAAGAGACTATATTTGTCCTGACGCCGTTGCTCCCGCTGCGGATTATTTGGAATTTGACGGCAAGTTTTGCAGGACGATTTATTTGAAATCCTATGCAAACTATATCAAAGATAAATTTTTGAAGAATTCTGTCAGCTGGAACAGACCATGTGCACCAGTATTGATATTGTTCCTATTCCTATGGAAGAAGCCATCAAAGAAGCTGAAAAAAAGGCAAATGGCGGTTGAAACCAATATTGAGAAACGGAACAATAAGCAGGTACAAAATAACAATTTTGTCAGCGGTATTCCCTTTCAAATGCAAAAGCAGAGAGAGGAAGCAGACGAATTTTTATGCAGCTTTATCTGACAGAGATCAGCGTATGATGGAAGTTGTTATCACCGCAGTACATCTGGCAGACAGTAAAAACAGTTGGATAGCGACACCGAAAAATTACTGGCCGTGGGTACAAAGCATATGTGCCAATTCGGCATTCTGCGATACCAGCAGTTAGAAGGACTGAATACCGCCCTTCCCTACGGTCTGATATCCGTAAAAGCCTGGCGTACCCCCTGTTAACGGAGGGCTTAGGCGTATTCGTACCCTTCCGCGCAAGAGAAATCTCTCATCAGGGCGCGGACTGTTCTTTGGCAGAAATGCCATTACAAACAGTATCATTTTGGTAGATCCAAAACAGCTGAAAAACGGAAACTGCATTATTCTCGGCGTTCCCGGATCCGGTAAATCAATGGAAGGAAAATTTATTACTCTTCAGGAGATTCTCAGTGATACTCAGGCCGACATCATATTTATTGATCCAGAAAACGAATACACTCCTTTGGTAAAAGGCTGCGGCGGCGAAGTCATACGTATCTCCTCTTCCTCAAAACCCACATCAACGCGTTGGAATTAAACGAAAACTATGGCGACGAAGACACCTCGCCTTTAAATGCAAAGATTGAATTCGTTTTATCTCTTTTTGCGAGCAGCTGCTTGGTGCAAAAAGGTATGAACGGCGCGGCAAAATCGCTGATTGATCGATGCTGCAGAAGAGTCTTTGAAGCCTACATCAAAAAAAAACTATCAAGGTACTCCTCCTACGCTTGTAAATTTATATGAGGAATTACTCAGGCAGCCGGAAGAAGAAGCCAGAAAAATTGCACTGGAATTAGAACTGATTACGGTTGGCAGCCTGAATACCTTTGCACAGCAAACCAATGTGGATATTCACAATCGCATTATCTGCTACGACATCAAAGAACTGGGAAGCCAACTTTACGGATTAGGTATGCTTGTAGTTTTAGATTCCATCTTTAACCAGATTACACGCAATCGAGTAAAAAGGAAAACGCACATACATTGTTATAGACGAGCTGCATATCCTGTTCCAGCAGGAATACTCCGCAGTGTATACCAAAAGTCTTTGGAAACGTGTTCGCAAATATGGCGGGCTTTGCACAGGGGCTGACACAGAATGTCTCTGAAATGCTGCAAAGCAGTTATGCACGTACGCTTATTTCCAATTCAGAACTGATTGTTATGCTTTTCTCAATCTCCGGATGATCAGGAAATCCTTGCGGATCTGCTGAGCATATCCAAAGAACAAATGGCTTATGTGGATAACAGCAATCCCGGCTGCGGACTGCTGAAGGTCAATAAATCCATCATTCCGTTTAACAATAAAATTGACAAAAATACAAGCATCTACAAAATGATCACCACAAAAATTGAAGACAATAATCTTGAATACTTACAGTAGGTGAGGCACTTTGGAAATCAAACAAAAAATCCGCAGTCAATCCGTAAAACCAAAAAAGGCCACACGCATTAAAGAACGGGGTGATATTGCAGTAAAAAAACGCAAATATTTCCGTCAAAACAATTCGGCGTGGCATTCGCGGTGCATCCGTAGCAGCACAAAAAGGAAAAAATTAATTGCTCAGAAAACAAATGGTTATGGTTCAGTACATGAATCGGCCAACGAAACAGAGTATGCCGTTACTTATCTGGAAAAAGCATCCGGCCATCTAAAGGAAAAAAGCTCAGTCAAAAGCTACGGAAAAATCTGCTTCTATGACCAAATGGAGCACCAATATCATCAAGGATACCGTCAAAGGAAAAATGAGCGGTACGGCCGCCTCAATGTTTCCTTTAAAGCGCATCCGGAGCTGTTAAGACAGGCTCTGTTCCCTTTAAAACAGCAACAAACAAAACCGGCACCGCAAGACGGTATACTGTTTCCTCTGTTCGCAAAGCACGAAAACATGCAGAACGCTCCAAAGCCTTCATCCATAAGTCAAAAAGAGCAGCCAAAAGGTGCAAAAAGCGCTGTCAACACATTGGCAGCTGCTTTAAAAAAATTGCTTTGGCTCTGAAATCATTTCTGCTGTTCCTGATAACCGGAGGCTGGCTGGTATTGGTTGTTGTTCTTTTTGCCGGTTTAATTGCCGCACTCATCGGTTCTGTTTTGGGTATCTTCTTTGGCAACGGCAGCGAATATAACGGTGAAAACCTGTCCTATGCCATGTCCGAAATCAATACGGAATACTACAATCGTATTGCTGACCTTGCCGGAGGTGAACCATATGACCAGACAGTAATTAAAATCAACGGTTCCACGGGAACCGATATGAATACCGTTTGGAAGCAGGTACTGGCTGTTTATTCCGTCCGCGTTTCTACCGGAGACAATGCATCAATGCCAATCGACTTTTCCGACCCTTATAAAATGGAAATGCTGAAAAGACATTCTTTGACATGGTATCTATGTCCGGCAGCATTACAACCACTTCCGAAGAAGTACCCAACAGTGAAGGAGAAACTGCAATCATTGAGAAAAAGGTACTTAGTGTGGAGGTTACCACAAAAAACGCTTTGGATATGATAGGGAAACTACTCGTTTAACTCCGAACAAAGGGAGCTGCTCGACCAGATGATTTCCCCTGATATGGATGATGCCTGGCGAGAATTACTATATGGCAGTTACGGAAATGGTATTGTATCTGCCAACGGTGATATTGTTGAAACAGCGATATCCCAGCTTGGAAATATCGGCGGTCAGCCTTTCTGGAGCTGGTACGGCTTTTCAAGCCGTGTAGAGTGGTGCGCCTGCTTTGTCAGCTGGTGCGCGGATCAGAACGGATTTATCACAGCCGGCGTAATACCCAAGTTTTCCTATTGTGACAGCGGTATTGCCTGGTTTAAAGAAAAAAGAACCTGTGGAAGGATGGCGGGTATGAGCCTGTCTCCGGCAACATTATTTTCTTTGACTGGAACGGAGACGGTGTATCCGACCATGTAGGTATTGTAGAATATACCATGAATGGAGTTGTACACACCATAGAAGGCAACAGCGGCGACGCTTGTGCCAGAATGTCTTATGTCGTCGGAAGCAGCGTCATCATGGGCTACGGCACACCTTTTTATGAACAGGCAACCTTACAATAATGTACATTTAACGCTTTGGCGGTCATGGCGTAAAACGACCGCTGCCAAACAAATAAAAGGAGAGAAATCATGAAACAGATTGATAACGTATATTTCCAAACATCATTACGAGAATTTTTAAGAAAAAAATCACACAACTATATTGTATTTTCTGTCACATTTGAAGAGTTAGGGATTCTTGAGCACAGAACTGTTGCAGAAATGATATTGATTCTAAACGGATTTTTTAGCAAAAAAGTAGAATTGAAACACATTGATTTATCAGTATTTCTGTGTTATCATGACAAAAATATATTTTTATTACAAAGGAATTCGGCTATATGAAAAAAAGCCTTTTGTGTTGATATCCCTTACAGCCAATGGAATCATTATGAACATTTCATCGCCGACATCAATAATACAGTTTCTGAAAATGGTACCGTGATTTTAGCGGTATCCAATATTCCGTATTTTCTTAAATGTAAATTAATCATAGAGTGCATTGACGGTGAGGAAAACACTATCAAAGATATCATATAAAAAGAACGGTTGGAGTGTGATTTCAGCAAAGGCTTAGAAGAAATCAACAAAGATATTTCAAACCGTATGTGGAACATACTTGTATTATCCCCTATGCCAAAAGAGGAACTTCACATCTAACAACAATGTACAAGACTTGGTAATTGAAATTAAAAAGCAGATGCTTTCTTAGCATCTGCTTTTTATTATTGAATCATAACTATTAATAATAATATAAAAAAAAGCCGGCGTCTGATTCAACAGACGTCGGCTTTTTTCTCGAAAGGAGTATCTATATATGCAATATTACAAATGTTCTTCTGCAATACTGGAAATGGATTTAAAAACCATCCACACTGCAAGTCTATCATTTTTTGGCAGCCAGAGCAGATTACAAAAACCGCAGCTGCTTTTACGCTGTGCCTACTATTGCACAACAGCTTTCCATTTCAGACCGTTCCGTCCAACGCGGAACAAAAGAACTGGAGAAAAAAGGATTGCTCAAAATAAAAACACAGTTTAAAAAGGCAGACAGACCACCAATTTATATATTTTATTGGACGAGCCTCAATTAAAGCTCTGTACGCCTTTACACACCAAAAGAACGGCAAGAAGACATTTCATATCAATTGCCATATAAAAAGCCTTAAACAGCCAAATAAAGGGTGTTACGCTGAAAAGTATATACTTATTTGGAAAGTATATCCGTAGCTAAAAGACACTGCATTGTGTCTGTAAAAGAAATCGCGCAGCACTGTCGTATCAGTATAACATCTGTACGCAAAGCTATGAAAATTCTCGCAAAACTGAAATTAGCTCAATTAAAAGCAAAAACGGCAGTATCCAAATGGGGAAAAACTCAGTGCGGAAAAAATGAATTTGTTCTTCAAAAATTTCATTTTCTTCCCCCATGTCACCGGGGTACTACGCCGTATGTCCCCTATTAACGAATACTCCTTATATTAATACAGACAAAAGAAAACTTTCATAAGGTTTGTTTGAATATAGATACTTACAAAGAAAGAAATACCATAACACCAAAAAAAAAGCAAAGAGAAACTTTTGAATTTAATCAATATTTTAGCAGATGATTTGTAAATTCAACAGGTGAAGTGCGCCTTTTAGGCTTTTATCTACCCTTTTACGGATAAAGATCTATATGCTCCGATTAATTCTGCCCTTAAAAAAAAAAAAGAGAAAAAATTATGGAATAGATCAATTTTATATCATTGACAGCTTTATTATCTTCCCCCGCTGTTTCTCTTTTGGAAGTAATAACTAATCGTAAATGTCATTCCATAAAAAAACAGCATAGGCAGCCATATAAGCGGTTAAAATAAACAATAGTTCAATTGGAGGCGAATAGTTGGGATTGGTTATACTATATGAAATGAATAAAGTACCCAACCAAAAAATACAAAATACCGAAAAGCTGGTATAAAATTTTTTGATATATACCCTGCCCAAGATACCTGATATTATCGCGTATGTTGGAATAAAAAAAAGCATAAATGATGTCCTAAAATAAATATTTGTATCAAATATAGAAGAACCTCTGGAATTAATATCAAGAAATTCATAAAGTAATAACGATACGATAAAATAAACATAAACTAAGGGTTTTAAGAAAAATGTTCTAAAATCTAAAATTATTTTTTTCATAATTTATCATCCCCTTAAAATATGATTGATTTCAAATATACTTTTTTCATATTATAGAGTTTAAATAAAACTTTGTAAAGAATACTTATTGATTTAAAATATACAATTACTATTTAATTTTCTAATATTTGGTGGTATAATTATTTTGAACATTTATTCAAAAATTACTTAAGGAGTATACTTTCATATGAAAAAAAATATATATTTAGTTTTGTGTGCTCTGTGCTTCTCTTTTCTGTTTCTTGCAGGTTGCAACAGTACACAGACACCTCAATCTCCTATCCAGTTACACGTGACTACTGCTATTGAACCCGAATACGATGATATGCAAATACTTGGTAACTTTGTCATTGCAGAAAAAGGTGATAGAAGTGCTATTTATAGTTATGATGGTACAACCTACCATCTAATTGCTCCTTCTGGCACTTATATTACGGAACCTAATTTTTACTAACTGTTCCACAGGAAATACATTATCTGTTTATACAGAAGAATATGATAACAATGGAAATGTGATAATAAAAAATGGACTTATTGATTTACAAGGTAACATAGTGGTGCCCCTTCAAAATATTGATAAATGTGACCCATTACAAACCTTAAAGTTAACTAGTTCAACATTTTATATGCAAAATAATAGAGAAGAAAAAGTTACTTATTTCTATGATGATAACGGTAACTGTATTTCTAAACTTCCAAATCCAACAAATAACAACTATGCTTTTTATAGCACAAAAAGGCGAACAATTTGTTACATACTTTTCGCCTAACATAAATGACAATAATATAACAACAAATCTTTTTTTGATAAAAATGGAAATAAAATTCTTCCTGTAGATTATAAATATTTAGTTCCATTTGGAAATTATTTTATCGCACAATCTTTAGATGGTCTATACGGTGTAATTGACTGGGATGGAAATATTGTTATACCATTTGAATATTCTTTTTTGCACACATCTGACTCCAGTAATACAAAAAACACATGGTTGAAAGCAAAACTGAAAAGTTCCGAATCTGGATATTTTCTATTAAATATAAATGGAGAAAAACTATTGGAAGGCTGTGGATATAGCGACCTAAAATTTTTGCCAGATGGAAATATTCAAGTTGAACAAAATAATCTGTACGGCGTCGTGACACCAGAAAACCAAATTCTATTAGAAACAAAATCAGATTCAAATATCCATGTATTTGAGTATCAAAATAAATTCTATGCAAATGCTAGCGTTCCTAACAAGTCCAATCCAAATTTTAAAACAGTCACTTTCTATGATAATAACTATTCTCCAATTAATACTTGTACTAATTTAAAGCCATATCAATTTTTAAGTCAGTCTGGTCTGTATCTACTACAAAACGAAAAAAATAATATGAGTATATTCAATCATACAGGACAACAGCTACTTCCTTTTGACTATCAAAAACTTTTACCTTTAAAAAATACATGCTGTTTGGCTGAAAAAAATAGTGAATATTGTTTTATAGATTTAAACAATCAAAAAGTTTTATCGTCTGGTTTTGATTCAGCCGACTTTAATGATGAAATAATACAAGTAACCAAAAACGGACAAGAATACTATTATGATTATAATTGTAATCCTATTGAATTAATATATGATTCTGATAAAATTGCATATTTAGAATTAAATGATCAGAAAACACACTATATTTATAGTTCTGATAATTTACGAAGTATGGCAATTATCACCATTTCAAAGACAATAAAAAAAAGGACTCTCTATTCTACCTTCTCTCACCTAAAAAAACAAAATCGAGGAATCGATTGATTCCTCGATTTTGTTTTTATTAAGTTTGTTTTTGTTAAGTAGGTAATAATCCTAAAAATATGATTAATAAAGTTCCAAAAAATCCTAAAGCCATTGCTTCATTTGTTCCAATCATAGGTGCAAAATAAGAACCTCCCAACGTCCAATCCACTGCTATTCCACTTTTAAAACGTTCTTCCAATCTATCAATAGCCTGAATTCTGTCTGCTTCTTCTTCAGTTGGAGTTTTAGGACGATTTTGTTTAATCACTTGAAGAATCTCCATCGACATTTCAGTAGTAGAGCCATCTGGTAATTCAATTTCTGGCATGTAAATCGTGTACGCAACTTCTACATAAGTAATATCATTAACGGTATTAATATTCTTGACAGTAACCGCAAGATCTCCAGAAGAAATTTGTAATGCAATATCTTTCAAAGATACACCATTATTTTGGAAGTCTATAAATGGTATCATAACTCCTGGAGTTAAAGATAACCCCGGTCTTTGTGCTTCAATGACTATTCTTCCATCTTTAATATTATAGATTGCCGATGTACTGGTAGGCATAAAATTCATTCCTATACTAATTGTCATATAAATATCAACATACTCTGATCCAAAAACTTTCTTTTGTTGATCAAACTCAAACTTGTTTGATAACAAATGTTCATTTATCATTGAAAAAGTTGATAATATATTTTTAGCTTTCATTCCACAAACTTTAGAAATTGCCTCTTTTCGATCCATATAGATTATGACTGCCTGGCTAAATAGACCTGCATAAGCTTGTTCTACTGCGGCTTTTTTATAATAAGTGAAAGGTTTTGATTTTAGAGGATCATTAAAAGATATAATGCTCATCATCATACCCCACCAGCAACAAACAATGCTCAGGTGCTATCCATTGAATTTTCTTACCGTTATAGTACCAATGATCACCGTTATACCACGGCTTCATATCTATCGTTGCCCACATAATGACTGGTATATCTTTATCGATATAATCGGAGCATAATTGTTGTAAAGATACATTCTTTAACTCAACAGCTTTATAAAAAGAGATTTCCGGCGACTGAAAACATTTATCTAATGCTTTTTTTATAACTGGCGAATAACAACCATAACTATTACGTGTATCTCTTGGATCTCCACCAAAAGAAATATTGGGATCAAATGGTAAACTAGTTCGGTATAAGTAGCTGTTAATAAATGACAAAACAGTTTTATGGACTCCTGCATGTTGTAATGCCATAACCGTGGCTACACTTTCACAACCAGTCGGATAATCAGGCATCTGTGAAATAAACGGTGCGTCTATAATCTTATGTTTACCTGTTGGGGTTTGAGGGGTATCCGGAATATTTGCATTATTCTCTTCAAAAATACGTACTTCAATACCACTGATATTTTTCCATCAATACCTGCATAGTAAGCTTTTTCGTCCAGTAACCCATCTAAGTTATATTTCGCCTGTACACTTCTCATCCATTCCGGATTTGCGTTACTTACCCATGGCAGCCATCTGCCTTCTACATAGGCACGGTACATAACCACTACACCTGTTACCAATTTTGTACCGTCATTTCTATATGCATACAAACTTAGCAACTGAATTGGTTTTCCGGCAGAACCTGCGTAATCGTTTTCACGGCTTGTAACAAACGGATAATAAGTTCCTTGTCCTTGGTTATGCGTACGGTATGTAATATAGTACGGTTTGCTTGCATCTGTTTGAATTTTCAAACCATCCAAACGACCGGGAATTACACTCTTATCAAAAATTGGTCCAATTGTTGTCTACCATATAACTTAAGGTCGGAGGAGCCTCTTGTCCGGTTAAGCCTTCAATCGGTGTATCATTGGTAGTACCTACAAATGCACGAATTTCAAGACCGCTGATATTTTGTCCGTCAATACCTGCATAATAAGAAGTATAATCAAGCGTACCGTCTAAATTGTATTGACTTTTTTTACACTGTCCATCCATTGTGGGTCAGCATTACTTACCCATGGCAACCAACGACCATTTACCAAAGCACGGTACATAATCACAACACCTGATGTTAGCTTGGTTCCATCGCTTTTTGTATGCACGAATGCTCAGCAGCTGAATTGGCTTACCTGCAGAGCCTGCATAATCATTCTGCAAGCTGGTTACTTCAGGATAGAATCCACCTTGCCCCTGATTCCATGTTTGATATGTCAAATAGAAACCATGGGTAGAATCTGTTTGAATTTTCACACCATCTATATGGTCTGCTGTCACTGTTTTATCAAATGTATTCCAGTTTGATAAATTGTCGAACATATAGCTGGTTGCCAAACGAATTTCTGAGCCTGAGAAGTCACCTGAACCCGGATTGGAGGAACTATCTTCAAAAACATGAATTTCCAAACCGGAAATGTTTTGTCCATCAATCCTGCATAATATCCGGTTGTATCCAATGTACCGTCCAAACTGAATTTATTTTTAACATTTTGCATCCATTGCGGATCAGCATTGCTTACCCACGGCAGCCATCTGCCACCGACAAATGCACGGTACATGACAATTACACCGGATGTTAACTTTGTGCCATCTTTACTAAAAGCTCTAATACTTACTAATTGAATTGGTTTTCCGGCAGAGCCCGCATAGTCATTTTCCAAGCTGCTGACGGCCGGATAAAAACCACTTTGACCTTGGTTCCATGTTTGATAGGATAGATAATATGGTTTGCTGGGATTTGTTGTAATTTTCAAACCATCTATATGATCTGCAAGTACACCGGTACCCATATCCTCCCAACCACCATCTATCATATAACCGATACCGGGCGCGACCTCACCATCAATTAAACCACCTAAACTACCGCCGGTTTGAGAATTACATTCATAAACGCGAATATCCACACCATCAATATTTTGTCCGGGAAGTCCTGCGTCAGCTGAAGTTGTATCCAATGATCCGTCTAAGTGATGTTTATCAAATACACTTTGCATCCATTCCGGGTCGGCATTACTTACCCATGGCAGCCATCTACCGCCAACATGTACACGATACATGACTACTACACCTGTAGTTAACTTCGTTCCATTATTATCAAATGCTTGAATTTGCAGTAGTTGCATGGGTTTTCCATTAGAGCCTGCATAATCATCTTGTGAGCTTGTGACATATGGATAAAAAATCACCCTGACCTTGATTCCGTGTACGATAGGTAAGGTAGTATGGGCGTACTCTTGTCGCTTGGATTTTGATACCATCCATATTCGACATTGCTTTGATTTGTAAAGATTGTCCAACTTCCACCGTTTAGATAAGACAATTGAAAAGCGTCGCTTAAAAATTCCACCATTTGAGTGCCTCCGGATATACCGCCGCCTCCCGGAATGGTTCCGCCGGAAGCGCCGTCATCATAAACACCGCCAACTACATTGGGAATACCACTGATAGCATTAATATCCAATGGTGTCATTGTTCCTGCAACACGGCAGCAATAATGACAATGACTGCCTGTAGAATAGCCGGTAGAACCCTCCAAACCGATGATATCCGTAATTTTAACAGTTTGGCCTACAGAAACATAAATCTGTGACATATGACCATAGTAATAATCTTGGTTACCTACTCGAATACAAACATACAAACCGAAGCCTTTGAGAATGATTGGATGGGTTTTCCCATCCGGCATGAATTACAGTTCCGTTTACTGTACTGTGTATCTGTTTGCTGTCCAGACCAACCAAATCCAATCCATCATGTTCGGATGTAAATGCCTGAGTAATTTGGAATCTTCCCATATAAGGACTGTTCATTTCTTCTTTCTCCTTTTTCTTTTTGTTTTTATTTTTCATATCTATGTGTTAACCCATAAACATGAAGATACTGTGTGATATCACTGTCTTCAAGAAATAGCCTCTGTGCTATCTCTCATTTTCCACTATATCATGTCAGTTTGAAAAGTAAAGAGAAAAATCGAACATTTGTTCTGTTTTGTCAGATATTTCTATAATTATTATCTTCCTATTAAATGAATTATTTATTATTAATAATAAAAAACCGAGGATTATAACCCTCGGTTTTTATCACGGAAATTATTTGATCAATAAAACTAGCTTGGGACGTATGTCCCAAAATATAAACTCTCATCGAAAAAATAAAAAACACTTGAAATATCGTTTATTTTAGTGTAATATAAGCTTAATAAAGCAAAAGCACTCATAGCCCTGTTCTGAACTGGTAATTCAAAACAAGGCTTGCGCCATAGAAGTGTAAAGGCCACCTCTATGACTTATGAATGCCTTCACCCTGAGTTTAACACAGGTTGAAATACATTTCAAGTTATAGAAGGGCTGCACTTTCCGGCGAAGGAGTGCAGTCCTTTTGCTTTATTCATCAAGCACCTTTGACAAATTATAAGCCATTAATGCACACATTTGGCATTTAAGAGCCTCTTGGCATTTTGCACATTGGCAAATTATAAGCCAAGACAAGTATTCAACCCCTAATTTGAATACTTGTGCAGACCTATAATCTAGGACAAAGGCTATCTAACCTTTGTGGTTTATACATAGTGTGTTCTTCATACCTTTACTATCATTGGAGGGGCTGATTACCGTTCCAGCGCACAAGCGCCTAAAGATTTTTATATTCTTTGCGCATCAGAGTGTCGCCATGAAAGATGATAGTAGATACTTCGAGTAGTATTAGTAAACACCGTTGATGTTGGGTTTATTCCCTACAGTGAAGAAACACATAGCTCTATGGTAGACGCGTTTGCTGTTTATCATAGAGCTAAGCACTCAAACTATTTCTTTTTGAATGTTTAGCTCTATGATAATAGCAAGCTTCTCACTATTATCATAAACCTTTTTGGTGGAGATAAGCGGGATCGAACCGCTGACCTCTTGAATGCCATTCAAGCGCTCTCCCAGCTGAGCTATACCCCCATAAAACATCTCAATTATAATATCATATTTTGTTGCCGAATGCAATAGATTTTTTGAGATATTTCGTTATAAAATTATGTAACTTCCAAATCAATGGGTTTATGAAAGAACAGAAATGAAATGACAAAATAGTAAATACATAAGCCCACATAAAGTAACGATAAAATCATATAAACATGCTCTCGAACATGTAAAAATAAATAGCCTCCCAACAGCACACCCAAGAAAAAGATAATAATATTGATAACATTCAAGATAAATTTGACCAGATATTCTTTATGATTTCTGCACAGCCTTCCAAAATAAACACCGGCATCTGTAAAGCAGCCTGATACGTGGCTGGCTCTTAATTTTAATCTGTTGTGGGTCAAAAATCCATTCTGTAAGCCTGCAAAAAAGCGCAATAATAATTTAAATATTGTGAATCATGCAAAAAGTAATTCCAGAATCCACAAACCCAAGCCGCATATCAATAAAATAAATCCAAAGGATATTTTCAAAACAAAAAAGTCCTCATGATTGATAAAACCAGCAATAAATGAACCAAAGAAAAACGAAAACACAATGGCAACCAATGAGATGCAGGCATGAAAATCCAGCGATAAAATAGACAACGCAATTTTACTTAAATTTCCCGTTTGGTGCGTTCCTCCAAAATCAAATCTCAAAAAAATAGTGGCATTAATAAATCCGCATAACAGCGTCATGCCAAAAAGCTAAAATACGGATAAATAAAAAAATGATTCTCCCTAAACTGCCGAAATGGCGTGTTCACAGCAATGACTCCCTTTTAAAAAATAATAAATGTAAAAATAAAAAAGACGGCCTCCCTCTGACCTATCTTATATATATTAGCACAGTATTATATTTTATTCAAATATTATCATACTTCCATATAATACTCATTTACCATAAATATAGAAAGGCAAAAGCCATCATAAAAACGTCCCTGTTACGTATATGATAAATAAACGCAAAATATCCATTGTTTTGACAAAACAGTTTTATTTCAAAATGCCAAAGACCAACAAAATATACTGTAACATGCAATAATTTTACTCAGCAAAAAAGACTCGAGACGGAATTTTGAGTTCGTCTCGAGTCTTTTTTTTTACTTTTAAATGTCGTTTTCCTTTTGGAATGTTCAGATATTTACTAAAATAAAAGGTTTGTCTGCAATCCATACAGCATAGACGATTCTTTAAGTTTTTCTCACGTTAATATTAACTTTGTAAGAACCGTATGCCCAGGCTTTTCCAGAAGCGGAATTCACTGTAATGGTCACAGGTACCTCTGTACTGCCCGTTACATTAATGGAACTCATATCAATATCAGCAGAAATATCATTTGCCTCAATTTGGTCTATCACGCTTTTGGGAGCTACAATCGTTACACTCAAGGATTTTGTCGTAACCGTTGCATTCTTGGAAGCATCTAAATTCTTCACATTAAAATTACTGATGTCTATGGTTTTGGTCGCAAAATCCGATAAGTCAAATTCAACCGTTGCCGTTGTTACATTGCTCAGGTTTCTGACACCGTCAGGTAGCATAATATCCATGACGAACGTGTTGGTGTCAGGACTTAATTTGCTCAAATCCAATTCACCCAAACTGACTTCCGACAAATTGTTCAGCATATCAGCGGTTGCCCCCACGTCCAGTGTTTCCGGAGTAATTTTTATTTTACTCTTATCCAAATCAAAATTGGACGGCTGATTCTTATATTTAAACGTAATCGGCAATTCTTTTCTGCTCAATACGGTCAATGTAACATCCACTCTGTCTGTAGACATGGTAATGCGATCATCTTCAATCAAATTACCCTCACTATCATACAAATTAATTTTGGTGGAAAATGTTTTTGTTTCCTGCAAAGATTCTTTTTACATCGTATTCCACAACTGCTTTTGCAACCTTATTCAGCACCGTTTCCGGGCCGGACAGTTTCACCGAAGAAGTAGACAATTCCGGCGCTGAAATATAGTGATTTTCATCTGTGGTATAATTGATTTTACTTTCAATCGGCAGCGTCATTTCTTTGGACTTATCCACTTCTACCACCACAGTACCCGGGTCAATGGAAACCACTTCATAATCTGTCAGCTGACCTTTTTCACCGCTACCAAATTAAATGTATATTCTCCGGCACCCGAAACGGGGAAACTTCCTGCGCTACCACTTGAATATCTGAATTTTTAATTTGATTTACCGTCAGGCTGTTGCCTTTTACGGAAACTCTCGCCTTTACTTCATTTTGTCCGTAAATTTTGTAACCTTGTTCCAAGGCGCTATCCGGCAAAGTGACTTCAATGGGTACTCATCGTAAATCACTCTGGGCCGTTCGTTAGTGTTGACGGTAGCCATAATGAACCAAAGAACAATAGCTGCCAAAATAGAGAAAATCAACACAAAGCGGTCATTGTAAAATAATTTTGGAATACCAAATGATTTTTTCTTTTTTGGAAGTTTTCGGTTGATTGCTCATTTCTTTTTCCCCTTTCTGATGGAGGGAATCGTTTCGATTTGGTCTCTCCTGTATTTTTATTGGCATATTGGGACAAAATCAATTTCTCCAGCTCGCTTTTCAGAGTATCTTTTGTAAAGTTACGTGCCAATACACCTTGTCTTGCAAGAGAAATCTGTCCTGTTTCCTCCGAAACGACTACCACAATCGCGTCGGATACTTCACTCATGCCCAAAGCAGCACGATGCCTGGTTCCCAAGCTTACGCTTACTTTATCACTTTTGTCAAAGGCAAAATACAGCCTGCCGCACATATCATGCCGTCCCTGATTACCATTGCACCGTCGTGCAATGGCGCTTTGTTAAAGAAAATATTCCCTATCATTTGTGCGGAAGGCTGTGCATTGATGACAGTACCCGAATCAATGATGTCACCAAGCTTGGTCTGCATTTCAAATACAATCAGCGCGCCCATTTTCAGCCGCTGCAGCTCCACCACCGCGTCAACCGTTGCCTGAATGCAAGTACGGCACCGCTTTTCGGTTTCTTCGCTGCTTTTGAAAAAATTGCCCAAAGACCAATATTTTGTTCCGATTCCTTTGCGTCCCAGCTGTTCCAACGCCCGCCGAATTTCAGGCTGGAACAATACAATGATTGCAATAACACCAAATTGAAAAATATAGCTTAATATATTGCTGACCATGTACAGCTGCAAATAAAATGCAGCAGCCCAGACCACCACAAAGAATCAACAATCCTTTAATCAACTGTTCGGCACGAGTTTCACGAACCAATTTAATGGCATTGTAAAGGATAAAAAGAAACCAAAATAATATCCAAAGCGTCCGTCACCTGGAACGATTTGATTAATCCCAAAAACGTATCCCAGGCATTTGTTAAAAAGTCCATATGTTTTCGTCCTTCCTAACGATGATCCTACGTCTATATCAAACATCCTTTTTGAGCGTTTTTGATACGAAAAAAAGTGTTCGTTTGAAAAAAATGTCTTAAAAAATGTCTTATTTTTATTTTAACACAAATCAAACGCGATTCCTACTATATTTCAAGATTTTTTGTCATATGAGAAACAGATTGTAAAAATCGTTTGATTTCATATTCTTTGGTAAAAACAGAAGGCGATACCCGTACAGCGCCTCCTTCTAAAGTATCCATGGTTCTATGAGCTGCAGGCGCACAGTGAAGTCCTGCTCTGACGGCAATTCCCATACTGTTTAATTTTTGACCGACCCATTCACTTTGTTTGCCTTCCAAATTAAAAAGAAAGCACAGGTGCATAATGCATCATGTCAGGCTCCTGTGTATATAGTTTTACACCGTTCATCTGCTTTTAAACCATGATACAACGTCTGAATCAATTTCATTTCATGCAAATAAATTCTTTTGACAGTTTTGGTCTGTACAAATTGAATACCGGCCCTGAGGCCCGCAATGCCGGCAAGATTAGGCGTACCGCTTTCCAAATGTTCCGGCATGGCTGTGGGCTGCTGGTAAAAAGCAGATTCCGTTCCTGTTCCTCCCTCGATGATGGTTTGCAGCTGCTCTCCATTTTTGGCAATCAAAATACCTGTCCCCATAGGACCGTACAAACCTTTATGACCGGCTGTACATAAAAAAATCGATTCCCGAATCCTGCAAATCAATGGGAAGTACGCCTGCGCTTTGGGCTGCGTCTACCAATATGGGAATGCCGTATTCCGTCCCAAAGATGCAATTCGCTCCACAGGAAGACGAATGCCCCATACGTTGGAGGCGTGTGTGCACACAATCAAAGACGTATTTGGTTTTAACGCCTGACGAAATGCATTTACGGTAGCATCGTTGTCACCCGGGGTAACAGTTACCTCAGTAAAGGTTACATGCATTCGGTCTGCCATGGTCTGCAAAGGACGAGAAACCGCATTGTGCTCCAAACAAGAGGTTACAATGTGGTCTCCCGGTTTGACATAGCCCTTTAACACCATATTGATGGCCTGGGTACAGTTTAATGTAAATACCACGCATTCGGGACCATCCGCATGGAAAAATGAAGCTGCAGCTTCCCTGCATTTAAAAATTTCTTCTGCCGCCGCAATAGACATTGCATGACCGCTTCTGCCGGGATTGGCGCCGAATTTTGTCATAGCCCTGCTCATTGCCATAGACACTTGTGGGGGTTTTGGAAAGGTTGTGGCTGAATTGTCCAAATAAATCATCGCAAATCAGCCCGTTCCATTCTTCCTAAAATTCGAATTCCGCTTCTTTGTAAAATTTGCTGTGCCTCCTCGGTTCTTTGGGGCACATATACACCATATCCGCAACCCACAGCTTCACTTGTGTGAGGTACCCGCTCCACATAAACTTTAAAGCCTCTTCTGCTCAGTATCTCTTTGCTTTTCATTGCATATGTGATTGAGCTTACCATGATAAGGGGTTTGCCCATATAAAATCACCTCTTTGTTTTTATTACAGAGTATGCCAAACAAAGAGGTTTTGATTATATTATCAAGCAAACTGCATGTACGGCAATGCCTTCTTTTCTTCCCGTAAAACCAAGATGTTCTTCCGTTGTGGCCTTTACGCTGATTTGATTGACATTGATTTCACAGGCTTGTGCCAAATTTTTGCGCATCTGTTCGATATACGGTTTTAATTTTGGCGCTTGCGCAATGACAGTAGCGTCAATGTTTTCAATGGCATATCCTCGGTCATATAATTCAACACAAACCTGCCTGAGCAGTTCTATGCTGTCCGCATCTTGATATTTGGGGTCATTGTCAGGGGAAAAATCCACCAATGTCACCCAGCGCCGCAGCCCCCAACAATGCGTCGAAACCGCATGGGCCAATACATCCGCATCTGAATGGCCAAGCAGTCCCGTTTCATGAGGTATGGTAACGCCGCCCAAAATCAATTTACGTCCTGTTACCAGCTTGTGTACGTCGTATCCGTGTCCAATTCTCATGAGTTACTCCTTTCTGTATTGCGTTGATTCAAAATTGCCTGCGCAACGATGAGATCCTCTTTTTTTGTGGTGAGCTTGATATTCTCGTAACTGCCCATGCACAAATGTACCTGATTGCCAAGCTGTTCCATTAACTGGCAATCATCCGTATAGTCTGCCTCCTGTTGTATCGCCTGTTTTACAGCAGATAAATAGCTTGTCTTTTTCAAACACTTGAGGGTCTGTACTGCCCACAATGTACTTCTGTCAGGTGTGGCAGTGGCAAACCCTTGTGCATTTGTGACTTTTTATGGTGTCTTTTACAGGAACCCCCAGTGCAGCGGCACCATAGGTAAAAGCATCCGCCGTTACTTTTCAATCAAATCCCAAGTAATCAGCGGTCTTGCACCGTCGTGTATGATGATATATTCCGTTTGAGAAGCACAAGCACGGACACCACTGAAAAACAGACTGTTGTCTGCTGGTACCTCCCAGCGTAAATATAACAGGTTTTGTAATACCGGCCATATGCACGCAAGTATTCAGCTGTTCTTTGTCTTCATCTCTGCATACAAGAATGATTTCATCAACGGATTTCGCCTGTTCAAATGCCTGTAATGTATATACAATGGCAGGCTTGCCAAGCAAGGGTAAAATTGTTTGGATTGCCCCATGGCCATTCTGGTAGAATTTCCTGCCGCAGGAATAATTGCACTGCAATAGGGTTTCATATTGTCACCACACTTTATGATTGTTGCTTTTATTATAACATAGAAAAATTGCGAAGCAATTTTAACAGATAAACGCTAAAACGTTCTTATCAACAATCAAATCAATGTTAGTTTTGTTGTAAGGTGGTGATAAAGATAAAACTTGGTGACAATGAGAATTCAAATGTTTATTCTGTTCATGTTCAAACCGTAATGTAATCGCTGCTGGAATATCCTACAGTACCCTGATAATCCACAACATACCAATTTTCCCACTGACCCAATACCTTCACCGAGGCGCCTTTTGGTATTTGACCGATAATAGGTGCATTTAAATTCGGTCTGCTGCGGATATTCAGCGGAGTGCTTTGCGTTGTCACAGTACCCGTACGTTCCGGAACAGGAGTGGAAATAAACGGTATTCCAAAAATATCCGTTAATGATTTTACCAAATTAGCCGCCATCTCCTGAATATGAGTACGAATCCACTCTGCATCCTGTGGATTGTCATGGTAAGCGGTTTCGATTAATACAGCGGGCGCGTTGGTTGTGGTTACTTCCGCCAAGGAAGTGGTAGGCACCGCTTTTACCAAATCGGGATTGGGGTAAATCTCTTTAAAGTTGTCGGCGATAATCTCAGCTGCATTTCTGCCAAACGGGCTGTTGGCATAATAATACACATCTGTTCCCTGCAATTTTCCGGCCATGGACTCCGGCGCTGCGTTGGAATGAAGGGCCAAATGCAGGTCATAATAGCCTGCGTTGGAATCCCGAATGGATTGCCCTACATTGGTACCAATCTTATTTCTGGTATATTGAATGCCGTTGGTACGCAAGTAAGGAATCATAGCATCGGCAAGTTTGTTCATGTATTCCTGCTCATTTCCTGAGCCATAGTACTCATTGTACGGTTGCAGGGACGGACTTAAAAAATTCTCGGCATAACGTCTCCTCCTTTGATACAGTATATGCCGCATTTTCTGATAGGGAACAAAAATTACTGTTTCAAGATGTTTTGAAAAAAGGCTGCGCTGTCCGTTTCGTTGGTACGCAGATAACGCCCCAATCCATACAAACATTCGGGATTCTGCGTTAATATGTTGGTACGACTTTCACATACAAAGGTGGCCTGAAACCCCATACTGCGAATATAGGATTCCGTTGTATCGGAAAAAGCGCCGAACGGATATACAAATGTGGTTGGAGCTGTTCCGATATGCTCTGTGATGCTGTTTTGTGCTGTTTGTATATCTTGTGTAATACGCGCCTGATAATCGCTTTCGGATTCTCCTTTTTCTTTTCTTGATACCAACTTGCTTCTGATTGCTTGCATGTAAATTGTAGGTATGGTTCTGAATCTCCACATACCCCGAATCCACCATTTCTTTCATGTTATCCCAGGTAATGTGACCGTAGTTGGCGTTTTCTTCATTGGCCTTACTGTATTCTTCCGTCTTTGTAATAATGGGAGCAATGACAAGCTTCATATCATATTGCTGTGCCAAAGGAAAGGCATATGCGTAATTATTATAATAACCGTCGTCAAAGGAAAGGATAATCGGCTTTTCCGGCAGCGGTGTCCCATTTTTACATAGTCAATCACATCCTGCATAAATACAGGGGTATATCCGTTTTCTTTGAGATATTTCATATCGCTTTCCAGCAATTCGGGAGAAATGACGTATTTTCCCTGTCGTTTTGTATCTTTTAAAAATGCCATGATACATAATGATAGGCAGTTGTATTCCCTGTTCCAACTCCTTGTCGGCTTGTACTGCGGTTTACAGCTTTGTGAATGCCGAATCCTCCCGCAACCAGACCAATCAGAAAACAAGTACACATCACAACAAACACTTTTTTGTAAATTTAAAAAGAACAAAACATATGCACATCTCTCCTTATTTGATAGACTTCCTTCCCAAAACATATTCAAATGCTGTATTTTATATACCTGTTCCTCTATATTGCCGATTTGTACATTTTTTGCAAGAAACAATACAAAAACTTGCATTTAAAAAAATCAGGCTAAAATATAGAAAAAAGGAATACAAAGAAAACAGACAAACAAAGAAAATGATTCATTTTCTATCATTTTTGCATAATTCACATAATTTGAACCGAGATTGTTAAAAAATAGATTAAATTGACATTCCAAACTGCATATGCTACAGTATAATCAAAGCAAAAAATAAAACAGATGGAAGGGATTTACTTATGGTATTTATGTAATTACGGGCGGCACAACCGGAATTGGTGCAGCCACACGAGAAAAATTGCAAGAACAAGGGCATGAAGTCTTCAATATTGACTACAAAGGCGGCGATTATACTGCCGACTTATCCACAAAAAAGAAGGACGAAAAGGAGCCATCGAAGCAGTATATCAGCGTTATCCGGACGGAATCGACTGTTTTATCAGCAATGCAGGCGTTGGTCCTACCGTACCGGCCGCAACTTTGTTTTCATTAAATTACTTTGCTGCCACCGAACTTGCGGAAGGATTACAGCCTTTATTGAAAAGAAACGCGGCAATTGTGTTATGACAGCTTCCAACTCCATCACCTTTCCGTATGTCCGTCAAGATTGGGTGGATATGCTGACCAATATTCATGACGAAGACAGCTTTACACAAATTGCGCAGGGTATTCCGCCCCAAGCAGGACCGGCTTGCTACAGTACCTCAAAACATGCTTTGACCCGCTGGATGCGCCGTGTATCGCCGTCTTGGGCAGTAGAAGGCACACGAATCAATGCAGTAGCTCCCGGCAACACCACAACTCCTATGACGCAAAATATGACTCCGGAACAAAAGAAGCAGCTCTTCTGATTCCCATTCCCACACGATATGGCAAAAAAAGAGTTCTTGGATGCGGAAGAAATCGCCAATGGAATTGTATTTCTATCTTCCCCTATGGCCAGCGGCGTAAACGGAACCATTTTATTTGTGGACGGCGGAATCGACGCACTGTTGCGTTCTGAACGTTTCTAGTAGTGAAAGGAGCTTATGACTTATGACTTTATTGGAACAATATATTGATTGTATGAAAAAAGGTAACAACGTTGCACTATCCGAATTATTTGAGGAAAAAGGAGTACTGCACGATTCTTCCGTAAATAAAGTAGGACAAGATACCATTCATCTGGAAGGAAAAATGGCTGTTGACATGATGTTTCATCACAGATTCGGCTTTAACGGCGGACCGTTCCAGATTTTAGATGTACAGTACCAGGAACCAAATACCGTCTCTTACTTTATTATGTATCAACAAAAATTCATTCCCGTTACCGCCATTATCTCTTCTGTGGGAGAAAACGGAAAAATCAAAAGAATGAATATTTTCCCACTTTAATCATTTGCATCATATACTGCTTCCAAAAAACAAAAAGAGTATTCATTTTGCTGTAAAAATCGTTTCAGCATTCCCCATTTCTTCTGAAGACGATACAAAATCATAAAAAATGAACACCCAATCAAACTCTTTCAAAGATGAAACGGCTCCGTATGAAGTTTTACAGTTCGTACGAAGCCGTTTCTTATGACTTTAAAACCGTTTCACACTGTTTCTATTAGAAAAGATTTGCTTATACAAGAAACAAAATCTTATAAACAAAAAGACAGTTGTAATAAATTACAACTGTCTTTTTTGCTGTCTTTGTCAGACCGCTATTTGATATAAGAAAGCCAAAAGGGAATTTAGGGTATGCTTTCTTATGCTCATAAACAATGTTATCCGCTCATATACCTACCGTTTTCTTCTATACTGTTACGTAAAGCAGACTTTTTTTAGCAGCTCTGTTATAATATTGAAAAAAATAATACAATTCAATTCGCGATAATTGCGGTTTGTATTTTTTCAATATTTAACCCTTGCTAAAAAAGTCTACAATTATTTCCAAAAAAACGAATGGGACAGATAAAATTTTCCATTTTAGATGTAAAAAAGAGTCTGTTTTGATACAGACTCTCCAAAAATATCATATTCAAACCGCAACGGTAAAGACTACAAAAAACTGCATAACACTGGCAGCGACCACAAACACGTGGAATATGGTATGCATATAGGCAAGTTTTTTTCCTTTAGCATAAATGACAGCGCCTATGGTGTAAAGAACGCCTCCGCCGACCAGCAAACAAAGCTGAAGTATAGTTAAATTTTGTACCAACGGCTTTATGATAAACACACATGACCAACCGATGCAAATATAACAAGCCATAGAAAACTTTTTTTTATAACGCTTCATGTCCACTGCGTTTAATAAGATACCAATGACGGACGCGGCCCATACCACACCCAGCATGACCCAGCCTGTGATTCCTTTTACGCATAACAGCAGCATTGGCGTATACGTACCTGCTATCATAAAGAAAATGGTACAGTGGTCCAAGATTTGAAAGATCTTTTTTCCTTTTGTCACAGGCAGCGCATGATATAAGGTGGAAATCACATAGAGCAAAATCATAGAAATGCTGTATACCAATAAACTGAAGATGTGTATAGGAGTTTTGGGAGTAAACACCATAAGCAGAACCAAAGCCGCAATGGATAATCCTGCGCCTATACCATGGCTGACAGCATTCCATATCTCCTCACCAAGGGAATAGAACGGAAGATTTAATACCGCACGGCGTTTGGCTGTTGCCAATTGTTTGATTCCTTCCATGCCATCACTCTTTTCTGTTATATTTTATACTTTGTGATATAGTTTAAAAACTATGTATCTTCATCTTAATATGATGAAGGTGCAAAGTCAATGAAAAATAGAAAAGTTCATAAACTGTTTAGACTTCTTTGACATTCATTTTACATAGCCAATACATTACTGCTATTATGAACTCAATTTCAAACAATATGCAAAAAGCAGCCTTTTCAATCAACCGCCTTGTTGTATTGATTGAAAAGACTGCTTTTTATTTTTATGGATTCAGTGCCATCATTGCTGCCATTCCGCCCCGTTTTGCTCCCATTACACGGTGAGAAAAACAGCAAAATTGCTGTGGCAGCAGGTACAAACACGACCCACCATTATATTTTCATCAGGTACTCCCGCATGCATGATAACTCTGCGGTTCACTTCCCACAAATCCAGCATATACTTGCCTTCACCTTTGGGCTGTAAACATTCATCAGGTGCAATCTCGGTCAGCGCCATTACTTTTTTCATACACAGGTGCATCCACCTCATAACAACATTGTCCGATAGACGGCCCAATGGCAGCCAGAATATCATTTGGATTGCTGCCAAATTCCGTCTGCATCGCTTCCACCATACGTGCGCCCATTTCCGCTACTGTACCGCGCCAGCCCGCATGTGCCAAACCAATGGCTTTTTAGCAGTATCCACAAAGTATAACGGTACGCAATCGGCATAATAAGTAACCAACACAACACTCGGTTCGTTGGTAATTAGGCCGTCTACGCTCTGCATGTCTTTAGGACGCCAAATGCCGATTCCCGCCTCTTTGAAGTAACACGGCGTACCACCGTATGATGGTCTTGCGCGGAAGCGACCAGTTTATGAAAATCAAATCCTACAGCATCGCAGAATAAATGATAATTTTTCAGGACATTGGTATCACTGTCACCGCGATTGAAATTTAAATTCATAGAAGAAAATTCCTGTTGGCTAACGCCGCCTTTTCTGGTGGAAAAGGCATGTGTGATATACGGCAATACATCCAAGCGAGGAAATGTAAGGAACGGAACATGATTTTTTCATTCAGCTGCATACAACCAAGTGACTGCGACATACGGTACCTCCCCTATTATAAACGTCTTAAATTCCCTTTTCTGGCATTGAGTACGTAGAAAATAATAATTACTATGGCATATACGCCCGCAACCGCACCAATGGTAATATCCAGCCAGGTTGGGAATCCTCCCATGAATACACGGATAAAGTAGGCAACCGAAACAAATAAGACCAGTACAGCGCCGTTGTTTACAACAAATAAACGGTCTGTTTTGTCATTTCGCAATGCTACCAAATTGAATCGAACAAAAATAAACGCCATGCAAGTCACCGCAATACACAAATACAAATGGGTATTTCCTGCTCGATACAATGCTGCCAAAATAGCAAATAATATGGAGGAAATAAACCCACATATCATTGCAATATAAGAAAACGCTCTACTCATAATTACCTCCCGTAATCGATGTGATATTGGACTCAGGCAAAGCCGGAGTTACATATACGGTTTTATTTTTACGTATATTACCATACCCGGTTTTGCACCTTGCGGTTTTGAAACGTGTTTTTACAAATGTGTAGTCAACAGGAACCTGTGATGAATCTTTTGCCCTGCTGTAGTAAGCTGCAATCTGCGCAGCTTCAAAATGGCTTGTTCGGTAATTTCCCTGCGGTCCGATACAATAATGGTATGCGAACCCGGGATATTTTTTACATGCAGCCACATGTCATGGTTGTTGGCATCTTTTAACGTTAATTTATCATTCTGGCGGTTATTGCGTCCCACCAGTACGGTAAAACCGTCGCTTGTGATAAATTTCATCGGCGCGGCAGGCGCTGTATTTTTTGTTTTCCCTTTGTCTTGTGCTGATGCAAATATCCCTGCTCGGCAAGCTCTTGCCGTATTTCCGATAAATCCCGTTCGTTTTCTGCTCTGCCCAATGCTTCGCTGACCGAGTCAATGTAAGCAAGTTCTTGCTCCGATTGATGAATTTGTTCCGTCAATTTTTCCTGCGCAGTGCGTGCCTTTCTGTGACCCTTGTAATACTTCTGGGCATTTTGTGAAGGTGTCAGCAGCGGATCTATGGGAATTCTCACAACAGGACTGCCCTCTTCATAAAAGTTTTCCACTTCTGCATAGCTGTCCCCTTTTTTCAGACGGTAAACATTGGCATTGATGAAATCACCATACATTTTTAATGTTTCCCGTTCTTCACATTGAGCCAATTCCGCCATTTGCAGATTGATTTTCCTGCTCAGACGTTCTGCTGCATTGGAGAGCAGTTTGGATAAATCCTGCGAGCGCACCCGCATACGCTCAATTTGGTCACGCTCCTGATAGAAAAAAGTCCAGCAGTTTGGAAAACGAATCAAACTGCGAAATATGTACTGCACTGTCATATTGTTCTATGGGCATAAAGGAAAAATCCATTGGCTTTCCGTTCAGGTTCGCCGTCATATACGGTTTTCCCGTACTCATTTTTACCGTATCGAATAAGATGTCAAGCAGTTGTTCCAATGTACTCCAATGGCACGGTTCCAGCTGAGAGACGGATAAATCAATTCCCTTACATGCCCTGTAAGCCAACTCTCTGCATACAATGGGAGAAACACCTTGCAGCGTTTTCAATATTGCATCGCTCAATGGCTGGTCCTTTACAATGGATTGCATTGCCTGCAAAACCTCTTTTACCGTACAATTGAGCATACATAATTTGTCTTGGGGCGGGGACTGCGGTAAAAAGCAAACCGGGCAGTACCAAACGTTGGGAACTCATGTCTTCGTCCACACGCTTGAGCGCGTCAATGATTTTTCCTTCCCGGTCAACCAAAATGACGTTGCTGTGTCTCCCCATGATTTCCGTTACCAGCGTGCAGGGGAACCAAATCGCCCAATTCGTTGTAAGCTTCAAATTGAAGAGCAACTGCACGCTCAATTCTGTTTGATGCACCCTGTCAGTTTTGCACCGCCCAGTTTTTACGCAGCAGCATACACAGCATGGGAGGTTGTTTGGGATTTTCAGGCACATGTTCCGTGATATGAATACGCGCACTGTTTGCACGAGCAGACAGCAGCAAACGTACCGCGCCTTCTCTGGAACGGAGAGAAACAATAATTTCTTCCCGATTGGGCTGATAAATTTTATCTACTCTTGCGCCCAAAGCTGCCTGCTCTATTTCCTTTGCTGTATGACGCAAAAATACGCCGTCTAAAGCCATGTTTCTCCCCCTTTCAAAGAGATTGAATTAAACCAAATACTGCACAGGGTCTTTTTGTTGTGATTTGATAAAGCGTACTTGCGGAAATTCTTTGGACAAGCGGTTGCATAAAGGCTGGATTGCAATATCTTCCGTTGCAAAATGTCCTGCGTCCACCATGGTAATCCCCATACTGCTTGCCGCAAGCAACTCGTGGTGTTTGCTGTCTCCGCTGACAAAAGCATCTGCCCCTGCAGCTCCTGCTGCAAAAATAGAAAGAAGAACCCGCACCACAGGCAACGGCCACTTTTTTCACCTTTGTTTTTCCTACGGTAAATTTCAACCCTTTACACTCCAGCTGTGTTTTTTACGTATGCAGCAAATTCAGACGATTTCATCTCTGTCTCCAGCTGACCAATCAAAGAAGCCGCTAAGCCCGAATGCTCGTATTCCTCCAACATGGAAATTTGTTTCAACTGCAATCGTTCTGCCAAACAGGCATTGACTCCGCCGCAGGCCAAATCATAATTGGTATGCGCCGCAATGGCACATAAGCCGTTTTGAACCAATAAATACGGCACATCTGTTGGAGACAGTCGTTTTAACGGCTGAAAAATCACAGGATGATGGCTGATAATCAATTCTGCTTTTTGTGACACTGCCTCTGAAATAACCTCGGGGGTAATATCCAGTGAAACCATGACAGAGGTTACGGGACAATGTTTTCCCCTACCAAAAGTCCTACATTGTCAAATCCCATAGCAGTGTGAAACGGTGCAAATGTGTCAATATAATTGTAAATATCTCCTACCGTAACCATGTGCTCCTCCTTACTCTGCCTGTGACAGCACTTGTTGTATTTGCTCCAAGATTTGTTCTGTTTGGTTTGCCAATGCTTCCTGCTTTCCACTCTGTCTTAATCCGTTGACGCGTTTTTTGCAAACGGCTGCATTGCTGCTGAATGTAAGCTTTATTTTCGTCCGAATCTGCTTTTTAAAATACCTATGTATGGAAACACCTGACCTGTTTGTACATGCTCAGGGTCATATTCCGCCTGCATAACCGTATAGATATGGTCTCCGTCCTGCACCGCCTGCTCTTGTTTGACGGCAAAACCGTGCTCAGACAAATAGGTGCGCAGTTCCGGTGCGGAAGTCATGGGTTGTAAAATCAAATGTTTTTCTGCATCTTTCAGCCAAGGCGCTTTTTTTCGATGATGTCCGCAATCAACTCACCGCCCATACCCGCAATGACAATATCGTCCGCTTCGTTTGGAAAAAATCAATTCCAGCCCGTCGGATAGCCTGGCGTCCACCTGTTTTCCCACATTGTAGCGTCTGATGTTAAATGCCGCTTTTTGTAAAGGTCCCATATTGATATCGGAAGCAATTGCCTTTTGATGACCTCTTTTTTCACCAGCCAAATAGGCAAATACGCGTGGTCGGTTCCAATATCCGCAAGCACATGATTTTCACGCACCATAGAAGCACATGTCTGCAAACGGCGGTCCAGCTGAAATAATTTCTTTTTATTTAAAAAAATAACACAACGCACCGTCCTTTGTCATTATTTTTCATAGATTCAAATAACCGCCCGACAAAACCTTGACGGGCGGTTATTGACGCTGTCATGAAATGACTTATTTATCTGCTAGATGTTTGTTGATTTTTTCAATCAATTCATTCACATCCACGCCATGCACCATGCAGGCTTCTTCCAAAGATTCACCGCGAGCGGATGGGCATCCCAAACAATGCATTCCCATTTCCAAAAAGTAAGGTGCGGTATCTCTGTCCATATCTAGAATATCACCGATTAAGGTGTCTTTTGTAACTGTAGCCATTTTGACTTCCTCCTATAAAATTGTGTTATTTTATTATAATACCCACAGAAAACGATTGCAATACATTTTCCGCTTTTTAGCTGCGGTATATGGTTTTCCAACATTTTCACGGGTGATTATACGGTAATGTGTCTTTTTCCTGATACAACCAATCAAACAGCAGGCGCTGCATATGGAA
>VOFC01006746.1_pt1 | contig 31654 bp, 27 predicted proteins | sample 5384161 | NCBI WGS metagenome assembly VOFC01 (sample SAMN12384722, study PRJNA508395) | human gut metagenome | isolation source: healthy gut B | host: Homo sapiens
AGTAACAGCTTCCTTTAATACTAGCTTTAATGCAATAAGGGGTAACCCAGAGGCAAATACTGTTTTGGTACTTCAAGCAAATACCTATGATGGGGGCATGCCCTTTCCTCTTTAAACAGAGCAATAAAAAGCATGCAACCAACACCATGGCGGATTGCGACTTAAAGTTGCTATAAGTAAAAGACAAGAGATGTGGAGAAAAGGCAGGGTTAAAACTGGCAGCGTGCGGTGCTTGAGCGGTAGCAGGTAACTGTATGCCAGGGGAATTGATAGCTAACCGTATGCTCTACAAGGAAAGCTGGTGGCGTGGCGAAACTGTTTTATGCTGCTGTGGCTTGAGGCCCAAACTCCGTGGGGTGAAGCTAACAGGAGGAGTTAGCCGTTGGAGATGGTTCTGGAGTGAAGTGAAGCTATTGAAAATGACTGAATTTAAAATTTCTTATTTGATAGCTAAGGTAGATTTCAATAAGAAACCAACCTGTGGGATAGGGGATGGTGGATAGATAGAAGTGGTTTAAATAACTCTTCTTTGGGTGGTAGTAAAATATGATAACTCTTAAATACCGTTATTTGAGGGTGGTGGTGAATTTCAAGAAGCCATGTGGGTAGTGTGGATTTGGTGCCCTAGCCGTTATTGATGACTGAAGCTGTTCTCATTTTTACACTAATTAACATGGAAGATAACCCGTTGAGGGCATATCTAGCTAATGTGGGGATGGCTGGCACAGTTAGCCCTTGACACGAAGGCTTGGCTCGCTGGTTGTTCAACAGGTGGCAGTAACTACTGACTGGGGGCTAAATAGAATATGTACCAGGCAGTGTGGCCATGAGATTTCAGCAGGCTGGTATTTAACTTTAGAGATTCATTACATATGATAATTTCAGGAAACTGGTTTAATTGGGAGGTCAGCTGGAATAGAAATTGTGTATATAACTAATGGTGATATAATTGGATGTTAAGGAATTGTGGGAGGTGCAGCCTAAAAGCAGCATATATTGTGGAAGGTAAGGGTTATAAGTGGGGACTTCCAAGATTGCCTGTTAGCCTTAATGGTGAAGCTGAGAGATGGATATACAACTAAAAGCATAAGTATGTGAAATGGGGTATTTGAGGTTGTGAAGTTGGGTTTGATTCTTGTACAACAACCCAGACTATGTTGGAGGAAACAGGTAACATGAGATTGGGTGCTGCAAATGAGGCCTCTCAGACTTTGTGCAAAACCAGACCTAGTGACCAAAATGAAGCCCTTCTTCAGAGAATATTGTTGGGAAATAACTTTTGTATAAATTGTAATGGGTAAACTGATGCGTTTTTATAGTTGCTAATAATAATATTTGAGTAGCAATGGATCTATAGCTGAGGTAGCCTATGTAAGATGGATAGTAAGCCAAATAGATATGTTAATGCTAAACATTAAGCTACCCACCTTCGGGAAATTTGGCACTCTTTGTCTTAATTTCTTGCCGATAAGAATGGTAATGTTTTATTCATACAGTTTATAGTTTGAATTTTTTTGTTGGGTATAAAACAATAACTTATTGAATGTGCTAATTATAAAGCAATTATTAAAGAATATGAAACAGTGTATATGCAGAAGAATACTATAACCAGGGTAATAGGTACCATGGACTTTAGTATTTCTGGATGTTCTTCCTCGTATTTTTTATCCTCTTCTCTAGAACTGTATTTATGAAATACATAGAAAGGTAAGAATACGAGGAAGATTATTAGAAACAACTGGGACAAGGTAGGAAGAATCTCCAACCTTGCATTGATGAATTCCAGCATAGTTACCATCTCTTAAAAAGTATATAGTAATCTATATTTTAGGTATTTGATTAATAAGTAAATCGGGAATAGAGGTAATAACTATCCATGATATGAATAGAATAGAGTAGTGTATTTTGTGAGTATAGGGTAAATAGCCCAAAGCAAAAAACAGCAAAAATAACCCGTGAATGGCAAAAGCTCAACAAATGTGAAATTATAATAATACAGTAATTAGTATTGTTACTGAGTGTTTGTTAATATGGTAGGCTCCTTATAAATTCCCAGCCCTCTTGAAACGCCTGTCTTTCCATAAAGTAATTATGTTTCTGTGGTGAGGGAAATAAGTATATATGCAGGAATAACTACTGACACACTTGTAAGCGGGCTGGCTCCCGCTTTTGGCCATGTACCCAGGTATGTACCATAAGATTAAAGGTTACCAAGGCTGTTTTGGCTGAGGCATTGCTGAGCCAACACTTTTTTTGATAGATTAACTGTAAACTTCCCTCAATGATGGGTACCAGATAAGGTGAAGAAGGAAACTCCTACTTTTTGATTTCTTTCTTTTCTTTTTTCATATCTATTTTATTTAGAAATTTTCTTTATGCAAATATACGAAATTATTCTTTATTTATTGCATTATCTATTTTATTTTTTATAAATTATAGGCATTAATGAGTAGCCTAGCATTTTGTATTGTGGAGATAGAATTACTCCGTTTTAACTTTAAAAAACTTTATAGATGTTGGTATGGTATGTGAGTGGTGATGTTGTTATAGCGGATGATGAAAAAACCTCATAATAAACTAGGTGTTTAACTGGTTGGAGTTTAGTTTGGTAAATAAATAAAGCCAGGGCATATTAAAATATTTGGGAATTTTTGGTGCTTCAGTGAGAATAGCCCTGGGTAATTAACGCAATTTTTTGCTTACTAAATACACTTGCCATAAAACTAATGATTAGGTAAAAAGCAAAGCTTAAATTTGTTTTTATAACCATAAGTTGAGGGATTTCGAGTTTATAAATCCCTAAATTGTGGGCAAACTTAATCCTGGCTAACTTCACACACTTATTTATATTGCATTATTTTTTATAAGTTATATATGATAATAGAACCTCGAAACATATTGAAAATGGGTTATAAGCTTAAGCCTTTGTTAACTAAAATTGGTAAAACTGATAAGTTATGGATAAACTAACAAATGAGGCCTGTATTAACTGGGTTTTGAAAAACTAACCTTGGCTAGGTTTGGTGGTGGAAAGCCTAACCGGTTGAGGGGTTTTTGCATGGTGGTAGAGCCCTAAATTACCAAGGGATGCAAGTTAAAGTATAAGAAATTCTGAGCAGAGATTTTAAACTAACATAGCATGGAGATATTTTGATTTTACCAAATGGGATAAATCGAAGTATTTGGGAGGTGTACTGGTATAAGAGAGCTAATTAAATAAAAGTGGTGAGGAATATTGGGTATTCTTCAGTTGGGGTATGTTTAAATTGTAGAGCTATACTCTGCATGGATGTGAAGATGTATCAATTTGTTACAAGATGCTAGACTATGAGAAGCTTAGTGAGCTTCATGTTATTTGTTACATAGAAAACTAGTTTGTTTGAGAAAACTAAAGAAGCAAAGAGCTAAAGCTAGCTTTAATAAGAAAGTATAATAATTTTGGGTATGTAGAATGTATAATTAAAGTTAAGAAAATGTCTTGAAATTTAAAATAAGTTATGAAAGATGTATTTTAACACTGGGTAGCAAAGGTATTCCTTTTGATTGCTAGGCAATAAGCTATGTTTGTGCTAGCTTCTTTTTTAGCATAGAGTAGAGGGTGTAAAACCGGATGATATAGCTCCAGAGGAGCCCTTAGTATGCTAATTGAGTGTAGTATAGTGATTTGATGACTTGGTATATTTTAGGTATTATTGATATGCCTCCCTGGTGGGTAGTGAGATTTGTTTCTGTTTACCAATTCTATTTTGGTATATTATGAATCTCTAAATCCCTGTGTTTTTGTAAAATGGGATAAAGCAGAATGAAGGTATATGATGTAAGTTTTTTTTGAAGAAAAATAATAATGATAAAAAGCCTGAGTTATTTGGAAGAGCCAAATTATTTAACTTAGTTAAAATATATCAAATTGAGAAGTTACAAGAAATGAAAAGTTAAGGGTATTTTGGGGTATTATGGGCAAGGTATATTTACTTTTAGGGAAAATTTAGCTAGGAATATAGAAATAAAGAGGAGTTTTTCATACTTAAATTGCGAAAGTCAATGGAAGTTAAATTTTGGTGATATACCATTCTATAAGGGCTTTTGTTTACAAGAGTTCGATGAGAAAGTAGATATAGTATAAAGCCTTTGGTTATTCCTGCCTGTGTGAGAAGCTTCTTAAAGTAAAAGGGTGGGCAGCCCAAAGATATGGCCTAACCTAGTAATTTATCGACCAACTAGTATAAAACTAAGATATTTTTATAGAAAACTAACAAAATCTTCTATAACTTTCAAGAATTTTTTTTTGAGGAAAGCTTGCAGGAGCTATAAAATATTTTTTTACTTTAGTTTTTGATTATGGAAGTGGAGATACTAAGAATGATTTGGTGCCCGTGGGTAACAAAAGAGTGAGTGAAAATTGAGATAACTTTGTGGTATTTAGTAAAAAGAAACTAAGCCTAACCCAAGGCCAACGTTTTTATGAAGATTGATATAAGTCCTTGGATTGGTAAAACAACGTGTATGATTGTGAAATTGTACAGAGAGAAAAAGAGCTAAACTGTAGCAAGATACTTGAGCTTTTGGGTTAGAGATTTCAAAGATGAAAAGAAATGAAAACTAAAAACGGCAAAAAGGTAGTATTGAGGAGTATATGATGGAGTATGATAAACCTCCACTAACCTTAAGACCTGCAGATAGGCAATTCAGACCAGATGGTTATCCTTTGGGGGTTGAGGATTTTAAGGCAATCATGGGATTCCCAAAGAAATTCAGAATTTACCTTCATGAAAACCAGGGTACCTCTGAAAAGGATTTTAAGGATCACCATTATTGGCTTAACAAGGCAAGATACTGAATTAACAAGAAACTGATTTATGGTAGGATTGTAGTTGCGTTAAGAAATTGAGCTAAAACTGAAACTAGGGTGGCTTGTTTGAAAACCTTTTTGTTAAGTTTTTTGCAGGAAGTGGCTTTGGTGAGAAAACTATATAACTAAATGCTTTTAAGGTAAGAAGGGATTTGTTGGGAAAGCAGGGAAGCTTGGTGAGTGAGTTTTACTAAAGAAATTGTATGAGAATTTGAATGTTTTGTTTGTTGTTACTTAGGTTTTATTTGTACTGTGAGGTGCAAAACTGAGTTGATTACAGGCTTATTGTTAATGAAGTGAGATGGCAGTTATGCTTTTCCCATGAAGAGTAGTTATTAAAGGGGAATTGAAGTAGGTTTAATATTAGTTTGGAATAGTTGGATATTGGGCAATGATAGTATTTATTTTAACTAATGGCAGTAGTAGATGAAAAGATTATAGTTTGGGGTTGTTTGAAGATATAATTTGATTTGAGGTTTATTGATAGCAGAGGTGGGATATTGTAAAATTGTTTAAAATTGAACAGATAGTATGCTATATATGGTATGGGTGATTAAGTGGAAGTTGCAAGGTTTTATTTAGTATAACGTTTGCGAATATGAAATTGGCCTATTGTGTGAGGTATGGGAGGCTGAGTTTGTAGAGCTAAAGGTTTGGTGGGTGGTTTAATCTTCTTGGAGTGAAAGGCTTGGTATAGGTGGTATAATTTAAATGGTATGAAGCTTTGTGTGCGTTTCACTTAGAAGCTAGAAACTGCGTGAAGCTGGGAGTTTGGGTTTGTGTGTTGTAGTTTGTTGTGATGGAGTAGTAGGAGGTAGATTTGATTTATATTCATTTGATGATTAATTTATTTGGCGATTGATTCATAAATTTTTTGAGGGGAATTTGTGGGCTTGTGTGCGTGTGTGTTTTGGTTGTGGTGTCTGCAAAGATGGCATTATATCTATGTGGCGCTGCTAGAAGGTATTGAGATGTGAGTTACATGTAGAATACCTGGGTAATTCATGGCTAATGGTGAAGTGGAGGATAACGATTTCTTTCATGTAGAATTTGATATTTGTTGTTATTGAGATAGTGGTTGAAATGATTGGAATACTTTTTGGTGGTGGTGAGGCGGCGGTAGTTGGTTAGGTGGCTAGGAAGTTTGGCTTCTTCTTTTTGACTGGTGGGCTAATTTGTAATTCCTTCTATGGGTTGGTAGGCTTGTAAACAGTTGGGTGAATCTTCATTTGGCTGGGGTAAGCTACCAGCCCATTGATTTGGCTGGAGATGATTGGGGGTATAAATTGGTTTGGTGCTTCTTTTGGGTGCAAAGCGGCGCAGCTGAAATGAGCGGTGAGGCTCTTAGCCGAGGTAATAGTCCGATTTGAATGATGTTGCCAGGGCTGTGAGCTCTTATGAGTGATTGTAGTGGTAAAGAAGATTGTGGTAGTAGCAGGCATTTTAGTGGAAGGGCCTGTTGAAGAATATTTAGGTTAATTGTACGCAGGCTAATTTGAAGCTTAATTTGCATTGGCTTAGTATGGATGAAATGGGAGAGAGCTTAAGTGGTATATGGGAAGAATGGCGGTGGGGCTTTATGTATTAGGGTTAATGGTGATAACTGGGAGTTTGTTTAACTTTGGGCGTAGTAATGGGTAATGGCGTTGTGTTTTGCCAATGAAACAAGTGGATGAAGTAACCTAAACACTTCTTCTGAAGATGCTAAAGAAAAGGTAAAAGTAGAGCTAAGAAATGGATAGAAATAGTGGTTGGTTAAGCCAACTAAAAGTCGAGCCAGTGATGTGTAGAAGACAGATAGAGATATTCGGTGGAGTATATGCAAGGCCATTGCTTTGGCAGGAAAGGCTTATCGCTTCCACCTATGATTGGTTTGGGTAGGCCTGTGTTGCAGTGGGTGATAGAGGTACTCTTAAATTAGCATATTTAGGCATTATGATGAGCCTGGTACAGAGGAGATGTGTATAGCTCGGTGATGCCTTTGGAGGCTTGTGTGTGGCCACGCAAAGGGAGGGAAAAGGCATGTCATGTGCAGCCAACAAGATGAAAAGAGTAACCAATGGTTGGGGTTGAAGGGAGGCATGAAAGGACGCTCAAGGGTGGTGGCACCCTAATAGAGGGGAGAGAGCCTAACCAGCACTCGATTTGTGGTGGGGTTTGGTTGAGCGATGATGTGACTAAAAGCCTTTGGTGAAGTTTATATAAAGTAAGCCCAGTATGGGCTGCTCACATTGCAGATATGTTTTAAGTTAAAAATAGCCTCAATACCTCTGTCAAACTAATAATATTAGTAGAGAAACCAAAGATGAGAGAAAATATAAAGGATGGAGTAGATATAACTCTTTGGTATAGATGGTTTTAGTTAATAAAATGATTGTTAAAGCAAGTGGGCAATGCTAGAAAAACAAATGATAAAATGATGGTTTTAAAAAATATATATTATTGAAACTGTTTAAACGTGAATTAAATGGGGTGCCATAAAAGAATATAAATTTTGTTAAAGAGGGTATGAAGGATTTATAGTTGATTTATGTTGATAATGTATGAAACACCCATAAATTCCATTTATATACGTGGGCTCAAGGGTAAAATGATATGGAATATGCAAGCACCTCTTGGCAATTTGGGTATGGTTGGTTTAGCAAACTAAGATGCGTACAAACAAATGGGGGTATAAAAACTGTAGACCGATTATATATGGTGAAGGTAATGTTAAAGAGGTATGAAGGATGGGTATGTTACTCAGATAACCCAAAGATGATTAAAGGAGTTAAAGCCTTGGAATATGAAATAACTTCTTGGCAAATGGGTTGGGAGTTGGGACAGGGGTAACTATTTAAAATTTGAAGGTGCAAACTCTGAGCTTTTTTAATAATAAGGGAATGAAGATTGATTGGGGAAGCTCTTTGAATTTGATGAAGGATTTAAAAAATAGGTCTTCAGTATAAGATAGCAAAGCCTGACATTGTATAAAGAACTGGTATCATTAGTAAGGCAATATGCTTGGGCAATGGGTTATGATTCTCCTGATGAGAAAGAACCAAGAGTTTACAATTAATTTAACTAAGGGAGGTAATATAAATTCAGCAGAAGGAAGCTAAGAAGAAAGCTAAAAGGCAAGATGATAAAACCAATGTATAAACAGGTCAGAGATAAAAGAATAACCAGAAAAACAAAAGCTATAGAGGGCCAAAATACAAAAAGCTTAAGATGAGTAAATTTAGCAAAAACTTAAAGAGCATACTGATTATGGTGATAGGTAGAAACCCATAATATTGTAAACTGGGTATACTTAGGCATTGGGGCTCAAAACCTCAAGAGGTGTGCTTAAATGGAAAGCCTAACACTTCAGTGATTCAATTTGGGTTTTGGGGAGGGATATGGGTATAATGACAACTGCCCAAGCTAGGCCAAGCCAGGCCTAAGCTAAGGAGCGAGAGTTTATGAAGTAATGTTTAGGTAGCTTTAAGCTGTTGGCCTTCTAAGGATTTGGAGCTTCAGGCAGTGTTTGGTTAGATGAATGGCTAAAGTAGCTGAGAGGGTGTTGGCTTGGTACAGTAGCTATTGGTATGAAATAACACATGACAATGATAATACTGTTGGTGCTTGTATACTAAGTAATGTGGCGGGGGCCTATAAAGGAATTGGTCTTTTATTTATATTTTGGTATGGCTTGTTTGAATAATTGTTGGGAGAAAAGGTGTGGGGCATGCCAGGATTGATTAGTAATTGGTGCTCTTAGTTTGGGTGGGATATGCCATAGGTAGGGATGGCGGAATTTTGCTTAGAGACTGGGTGGCAATTGATAAGGGGTTGTGGTATGGGGTGGTTGAAATTTGTGTACTTGTGGTTTGATTAGGTGAATTTGTATTTGGTTGGTAGGCCGTATTCAAACATAGAGGCAGGCTTTGAGAGAATATGGGGATGTGAAAAATGTGAGCAATAACTCTGACTGATTGCTGGCGCTGAGTTTGCTTTACTCTTAGAAGAGGGGTGATGCTAGGGTTGGTGATGATGATGTAAAGGATAGCCATCAATAAAAATATAATAGGAATTAAAATTGAAAGCACTTGGGATATCTTATTCTGGAAGAGGTAAGGTGAATGGAGAAATGTAATTGTGCGTGGGCTTGGTATATCGAAGCTAGTGCTCGGTAGATATGTAGCTGCTGAGAAGCCTTGAGGCCAGGTAGCTTAAGCGGATGTGAAGTATTAGCTTGAGGAGAGTGACGGTGAGGAAAGAATACAACTAACGTGAAATGTCGTAAACTAAAGTTGATGGGTGATGAGGTGATTTGGGGTGTGGTGCGATGTAATAATAGGGGCTAACTGGTGTACCGACTATTTTTTTGGGATTGTAAGCTGGAGGATTGCTTTTAAAGTGTTGTGGTTTAAGGGGTTTAGTCTTGGTAATTGAGGTGATGACGAGGGGTGAGTGGGAAGCTGGGATGTGGTAACTGAGTGGAATTGGGGCTTGAGTGACTAAGGTGGTATGATAAATAATAGAATGTTGATTTGAAAGTGGAGTAACTAAATTGTATGAAACTTGTTGAAACTGGAGGAAAATGTGTGGGTATGGTGGCTTTGAATGAAGAGGTTTGATTTTGTACTTTGTTATTATGCTAAGTTTTTTTTGGGTGTGGCAGTATGGATGCGTTGATGCCTAACCTTAACTAGGGATTTGGTGGGGGTGGCATTAGGCTATGGAGGTTTATGATTTTGTGAGCTGGTGCTTGAAATGATATGTAATATTCGTTGGAGGGTAACTTAGGATAGGTTATGAAAGCTAAGCAAGCAAAACAATTCAGTTGTGTATTGGCAGAAGAGAGGTAGGTAGGGGTGGTTGGTAACTATAAATGAGAGAAAGGGTTGTGATAAAATGAGATATTGATGTGTTGAAGGTAAGTTTTTGTGAATGGTAACCGGATGGTATTGAAGCTTAGGCTGATTTGGTAGAAACTTTATGAGGTAGCTTTGGAGGTGGTTGTTGGTGAATTGGGTGTTTAGGGTGGAGCTTTTTTTTGGAAGGAGATGGGCGTCCAAGGTGGGCACGGTGGGCTTGCATGTTGGAAGATATTGGTTGTTGTTCGGTAACTTCTTTGTACTTAGATTTATGCTTCAAGCCATTCTTGAAATCCATTGCTTTAATTAATGGCAATGGTTTTCTAGCAATGTAACCTAAGCTTGCAAGGGTTGTGGAACTTCTTAATTTGGTGGTGTAGTGTGGTGTACCAAGGCCCAGGAAAGGTTTTTGGGTGAGGTTAATAGCTGTGTTTTGATGTTTGTGACTAACACTTTGATTTTGGTGTTGGTTGGGTTATGTTTCTGCGGATGGCTACAAGCTATGGTGTTGCTTGCCAATGGTAGCTTGAAAGCAGTCGCTGAAATTTCTTTCGGTAATGATTGTACTTGCAAAGCAAACTAAGCGGTATACAGGCCTACTGCATATTTGGGTAGCATTAACTGTACTTGTGGGGCGTAAACAAGTGGTTGGTGGTGAAAGGCAGGCAATGAGAGTAACTGAAGCAGGTGGGATAAGCCACTGGTAACTAGAAAACCTTTGAATGTTGGTATTTCAAAGAATGTGAGCCAAATATTTCAGGCCTTTAATTAGCAGTTAACACTGTTGATTGACGTGCTTTCTTAACTGCCGGTTAGCTTCTGGCTATTCAGCCCGGGTGATAACGGGCCAGAAGGCCGTTCAAGCAGAGGCTAGGCAGCTATGCAGGCTAACAAACCCCAAGATTGTGACAGGATGCCCAGGAAACTATTTATTAATGCAGAAGTTAAATTCCCTGTTTGGTTATGAGGTAAGAATTGTATTTGATGGTTTAGCTAGAATGGCAAGGGGCGTGGTTTATATGTAAATTACAGGTAGGTAAACTCAAAAACTACCCCCTCTTTGTCTATATCATTTTTAAGCCTGGAAATGTAAAGCTAAAGATAAGTATAACTTGTGGCCCTATTAGGTAGAGAGCTTAGCAGTTTTTATATTAATAACTGGTGACCCTTCCCGTTTGTGAGAGGGGAGAAGGAGCAGGGAGCCTATGGTGGTGTTGCTGAAAGTTGAGGGCTGATTTGGCCTGTCGCTGATTGCTCGTGTGATGGAAGTAGAGTAGTGATGAGGTTGGATGAGGAGGCTGGATGTGGTTAGAGGGCGGTGAAGAGGCTGCAGAGGTATTACTGGAGGAGCTGGTGGCGGGTATACAGGCCAACCGAGGAGATGATGGCAGTGAGGAAGCCTGTTAGCTTGGCTGGAAGATTGAGCCATGAGGTGTGTAGCAGAGGGAATGCTCAAAACAAGCTGTATAGACAACAGCCTAGACTTTTTTGTGATAGCAGAGCTGGAAGTTTGTCAAACCTCTTAATTCGGTAGTAAGCCATTTTTTTGAGGCTGGGGCTTGAAAGCGATGATAAGGGAGAGGTTTTCAATGGTGGAAGACATGTTTCCCTATTATATCTTCGGTTTTATAGCAGTTGGCCTGCCTTAACTAAATTCTTCCGGTTTTAGATGTAGATGGTGGTTTGTGATTGTGGGCATGTGACATTGCTCGATAACATATATAAACAATTGATTTGCGCCAACACCAAAATACTTGATGGTATGGTGGGGAAGAAAACTATACTCTAAATGGCAATATTATATTGGGTAACTAGTAAAACACTCTGTGCATGAATGCATGCAGCTGATTATGGTATGAAGCGACCTAGAAAAGCAATTGTGGAATTGGCAGCATGCTAATGGCGAAGGATAACAATTTTTAAGCAAGTGACAGAATAACTAATTAAACTAACAAGAAACAAAGGCTGGTGATGGTAACCCTACTAAAACAACCGAGGTGATAGGATAGCATAAATACAAAATCTAGAGCTCAGCTAGTGCAGTATTGTGATTAACACTTGGCGAGAATTAACTAACAGATTTATGGAAGCCTGCTCAAGCAATGCAGCATGGGTGGATTAATAGATGAATTAAGGAAGAACCTTTGTATGTTGAAAGCTTCTGTTGGAAAATATACCTGCTCGTTACTGTGATGGCTTGGCCTATGCACTGAGTCGCAGTGATTGGTAGTTAAGCCATGAAGGCAAAACGGTGTATTGGATGGAGTTCTTAAATGGCCTTCTAATGAGAGGTGGTATTGACTAGCCCATACACTGGCTGAAGGTTGTGGTAAAGAAGCCTGGAGGAATGGTAAGAAGCAACAGGATAGGTAGCAGATAAATTGCGTGAATACTTAGAACTCCTGGGATGTGATGTGCAGACAAACTCGCTTTGGGCGAAAGCGTAAGCAAACCCATAGCTGAGGGATGGTACTCACTAAATATTTATACATCCAAATGAAAAGCATTATGTTAACTACATAACTTTGAAAACTCTTCTTAACAAGGCAAGGCTGCCAACTGGGGGTGGATGAGGCGAAACCTTATCCCAACTAATTTCATAAACCCTTATAGACTTAACCAGTTGCCTGCTGGAGGGTTGTTGGGTTTTTTGGTGGGAGCTAAGATAGGTTTGTAATGCTGTTATAGTTTATAAAACCCTTAGGTGATAACTAAAAGCTTAAAATAAGGATGAGAAACTTTGGTTTTATAGTTTAATAAAGAGAAACAAGAATACTTAAAAGTAGAATTTGTAGAATAAAAATAAAGTATATGGCAAAGATGTTTAGTAACTGAGGTGGGCATAATTAACTAACAAATAGGATTTGGTTTGATAGTAAACAGTTTTGCCAAGCGGTAACTGGAGTTCATATTGAAATGAAAGGTAATGGCAATGATGTAACGGCATTTAATGATAAGTGAAGCTTTAAATTTGTACCTAACTTTAAGATTAATGAGGGATATTTGGGATAAGATAATAACCCCTGGTATTAACCAGGTAAAGTGAAGATTGGGTAAATAGAAACTTGATTATGCTTTTTGCATAACGAGGGAGATATTGAGGGTGGAGAGTGTAAAACTTAGATGTACCAAGGCAAAGAATTTCTGTGGTTTAGAAAGGGCTGAAATATGAAGATATGTGAATTATAACTGGGTAATGTCTTAATTATATACCAAATTTTTTAAAAATATGTATGTAAGTAAGTATTGTAACTTCTTGAAAAAGAATTGAGGTAAATGATTTGTTAGGTTACTATGATGACTTGTTAAAAAGCTAAACTTTGGAGGAACTATAAATGAGTTCTGGGCCTTCGTACTTTCTATCAAGAATAAGGTAGATAAGAAAGAAGGATAGCAGCACTAAGAATGAACTGATGAGTTAAAAACTAAAACCAGATGGCATTGAAGAAGCATACAAACCTGCTAAAGGTATAGGCTGAAAATGAACAAAGTGACGCAAAAACTGAGGGAAGAAGTTAAACAGATGATTAGTGATTTGGTTGATGGTGCACTCAACACTTAGCATTCCCTGGTTTAAAGGCGGGAGGGTGGTAGAGCTATGAGATTGCAGTTTCTTTAGGTAACTTGATAATACCAAGGAGGTGGCCATTATTGCTTGAGGCTGAGCCTGAGCTTTATTTCTTTAACCATTAGCCAAGGTGGTATTATTACAAGGCAGGTTAGTGAAGGCGAAAGGCAGATTGTGGTGATGGGGCTGTGGCGAGTATTTGAGGTATTCTTTGAGGTTAAACAGCAAGGGATGTGACCAACATGCGGAAACTAAAACTCAGGAAAGATATGCTTGGGCAGCAAATTTCAACTGGCCCGGTGATGTGGGTTTGTAAAGGCAGCATAGAGGCCAAAGGTAATGAGATGCGAGATAACCCGCAGTTTCAGCTAAACAGGATGAGATTGTAGAGAATTTCACAGATGAAAATATGACTAAAATTCTTAGATAATAACGTATTTGAAACTGGCATTGAGTATGCGAAATTCCTATTAGCATACTAAACAGGTTAATGCAGAATAACTATTACTTAATAACTAGCCAACATGATAGCAAGCTAGAAAGCCGCTACTTTAAAACTTAATGAATGTGGGTGAGCCAAACCTTCTTTGGGAAGTTAAAGGATATGATTGCTGAGGAAGTACGTTGTGTGTAATGTGAAGTGGTTTTTGGATTCATCATTGTGATATTAGTATGTTGAAGCTGTGGGCGTGTTGAGGAGAGCTTAGGTAAGTTGTAGGTAGATGCCAGTAAAGGAAGTGGCAGAGCCATTCTTCTTATGATAAAAGTAGTTTTAGCTCTTCTTAAATTTGGATAATAATAAGCAAAAGCTTTGGAATGAGGTAGGTAGAGGTGAATAACAAGATTGAGAGAAAGCCGGATGAAACTATTTGATATCTTGGAGATGGCTGTTGTTGATAACTAGAGGCAGAGGCATTGAACTCTTTATGAATGGCTAAAGAGCAGGTTGGGAATAATAACCAACTGCAATAAGCTTGAGAACTGGGGGCAATTAGCAAGGAGAGATACGGGGCAAGAGTTGATAGCCTCAGAATACAGGATGACATAAATTCTTTACTGGGATGCTAACTATAGGAGAAGAGCGTTTGGCGGGTGATGTTTGCAAAGCCAATATGTGATAAGGAGCTCAACAAGGCATGTCTTAATAAAATATTACTTATTATAATCTTATTATGGAAGGCAAACCCAATAACTATGCAGAGTAGCAATGGATAATAAGAAGGTAGATAAAGTAGATGGCAAGGGTACTAGAAATGGTATAGTTATTCAGTATATTAAAACAGTGGCATTGGAAAGGAAGCATCTGAATGAGGTAGTTAGGGTGCTATTGATTGCAGTTTGAGAGATGCAGAGCCAAGTAGATGCAAAGATTGTTGATTTCTTCAGGTAATGATGACTAGCAGGGGTGCTAAGGCATTGGGAGATGGATTCTAAACTAACTGCAGACATGAGACTCTTCTGGCTCAACGAATTTGGAGGCCAGTAAACTGCTATCTTCAGAAACTTGAGCAGGGGATGATAAGCCTACGCCTTGTAAACGGTATTCTTCCTTATTAGCAGTAAATGATTTGTGGTTGAAACTAATGCTTGAAGTTTTAATACAGATAACTAGTATGCTTTGGTAAAACAGAAACTGGCAAATACTTAAGCAAATTTCAGATTTAGCGAATTGTGCTGACCCAGGATTTGTTGGAGAGGTGAAGTATTCATGAAGATGCTTAGGTTGGAAGCAAGCCCAACAGAATAACCCTGTACAGCTCTAGAAGAGAAGAAGGGTAGCTAACTCGGTAAAGTTGGGATGGCTTAGTGATTGCAGGGGAAATGTTTGTTTGCAGAGATAAGATAATAACTTGTATAAAGCCCAAAGGAGAAACTGTATGATGACTACATTTAGGTAATAAGTTACTGTGGCAATGGTAGCGAGGAAGATTGGTATGAGGAGGTATGATGTTACAGCCCTGACTAACCATGATTTGCTTGATATTGAGTGTAACTTTAATGAGAAGCAGTAACCAAACTTTGGGTAAAGAGCTAATGGAATGGCTAAATAAACAATGGTGAAGAGTAAGAAATATCAAAACTTCCATTTGCTAAAACTGCAGGAGTTGTATGCTGCGGCAGGCAATGGGTTAAGTTAGATGGGTTGAGCCCAGGTACTAGCTGATGCTTCTGCTGGCCTGATGGCTAATGAGTGTAGCGGTAGGCCATGAGCTATTGGGATGATAGCTTATTTGAATCGATGACTAACTGAAACTTTCGTTTGCTTTAGGTAGCACGCCCAGCTAAAGCGTAGTGTGAGCAGACTCTGCTTGAATGGTGGGGTAGGAATTGGGAGGCCTCTGACTCTTAGACTGTGCTTGGTGCGGTAACATGGTCAGAAACCAGCTTGTGGGTAGCAAACTGACCTAAGATGTGAAGATGGTAGGAGTGAAAGTGGCAGTAGGCCTATTGCTAACTGCAGAGAAAAGTTCTTGGTGTGGCACCGCTCGCGGCGATGATGAGCTTGTTTGATTATAACTGTGAATGGCCTTATTGTGCCTGCCCTGGTGATAAAGTATGTAGTTGAGGCTTGTATAGCAGCCAGTCATTAGCTGGCTTCCTAATTTCTCTTACAAAAGAGAGGTACTATACTCCATGAAGCCTAGAGAGATTGTGAGGCTATTATACTTCAGCTGGCTTCTTCTTTGAGAAAACTAGTGGTGTAATGGCCAACCAGAGATACCAAGGAATTTAGCCCTGAGGATGAGGCGTCATCTTCAATGTTATTGACTAAGAGGTTCAAGTGCCACCAAGGAAGGATGCAGTGTTTAGGTGGCAGGCTAACTCTAGCTAGGCTGGTAAAAGAAGCCCAAAGAGCAGCCAGCAAAAGATGCAGGCAACTCGTATGATGGGAGTTACTAAAGCGGTAAGCTGATGAAGCAAGAAAGCTATTAACGAGATGTATTCATTGGGTGCAAGATTTGATTAAAGGGTGTACTTGATGAGAATTGCTGTAGGACTATATACTTGATAACTAAAAGCTGCAGAATAATAACTAGAAAATAAGCATGATAACACTGGCAGCAAGCTAAAGGGGTAAAGAAATGATGGCTTTAACCATTGGATGGGAATGGAGTTGGTAGCTAACTAACCCATTTTACTGCTCATATGTAGATGATATGACTTGAAGTATATGTAACTATGATGTATCAAACTGGAGGTCCAATAATGTTAGTATGCATAGCAGTGCGGGTATAAGCTTCGTAGTTGGAGAGCCCTGGTAAGATTTATAGTAAATGTTATCGATGATTGATTATAATCACCGTTGGTAGGTAACTAAATTCGTAAGGAAGACAGCCTCTTGCCGTGGAAATTTGCGGGTAACTCTTTGGTAGTAGAGGTAGCATATGAGGATGTGGTACTAGCATCTCAAAGAAATTTGGTGGTAAGGTTTTAGCAAACTAAAAAATAGCAATGTAATGTTGTGCCTGTAGCTTTGTCCCTGCTGGTGGTAAGGGCGTGCGTGATAAAACCGATGGGATGGTAGCCTAAACTCAATCACTAACAGAAGCTAATTTTGTTGGATGTAAATGGTGTGGCCAAAAACATGGCCAAAAGCCTAGATAACTATTGAAACTGAGACATGGAAAAAGCCATGTGCAAAAGCCAATAGATATGATAAAAACTGATTGTAGTTTAGCAGATGAAATAATGAGCGGCCAATTAAACTATTAGCCAAACTAAGTGCTCATCTAAAATGTAGATGGGTAAGGAATAGACTGAAAGAGGATTACTATGTAGAGGCTGATGTAGATGTTGAAAGCTTCTGCGGCAAACAAAGGCTTGGTGTGGCAATTGCAATCAGTAAACCACGCAGATAGCATGGATGCTTGCTTTGCAGGCTGGGTTTGGCAAATGAGATTATACTTAGAAGCAATGTACTGATAGTAGCAGAAGCTGAGGTGAAGAACATATGATAGTAGTAGGTAATAACTGTTAACGATTTAGCTGTCATTTGGAAAGCCAAAGGTAAATAACATATTGATAATAAAGAGTAGCCATGCAGTAAACTAAGGAAGCTCAGGTAGGTTTGGGTGGGCAGTAGCGATAGCTTGATGCTAGCGCCAGTAGCTCTATTGAAACCTGACTTGTTAGCTCGATGTCTTTAAAGAGCTAACTTCGAGTGAGCTGCTGTCTCATAACTCAAACGCATATTTACTGGTAGAGGATGGCCATCCAATGTGCTGCATTCGAGTTGGGATTGTGGCAGGCTATGAGCAGGTAGTAGGTGGTGGTCAAACTTTGTACTCGTACTGGTTTCCCTGGAGAATTGTTTCGATGTTGAGCTAAACTAAATGAGGATTTGAGCCACTATTATCTGGAAGGCAGTACAGCAGATGAGCAAAGACTAAAATTACGTGAAGATGTGGTGCAGGAGGGAGGAGCATTAGCTAGAGTGCGACGAGGGATTGGGATTTGAGTAGTATATGTAGAGGAGATTTGGTAGAAGCCCTAACATGTAGCTATTGGAGTGAGCTTGAAGCCAATGAGGTATGTCTTCAGCATAAAGCTTAGAGATGGAAATATACACAAGATGCTTTGGCAGCGTGGTGTTAAACACTTTGATGAGATTAAGCTGAAGAAACTGAGGGTAGAAACAAAAATAAATAGCCATGGGAGAGATAGCAGGCGTGACTATTGCACAAAAGCTAAAGGTAGAAATGCTTGGTAGGCAGGAAATGAGCCTAAACCTCTAACGCAAAGAGCTGAATTGTTCAACATTGTTAGAGGCAGGGGAGAGATTGTGTGGGGTTGAGAGCTAGCTTAATGCCAGTCTGGAAAATGTGAATGTGGCAAAAGCTGAGGTATTATAAAGGGTGGCTGAGGAAGTATGGCTGTGCTTAGACTGCCAAATGTGTAACCTTTGGCTTTCGACTCTTTGGGGAGATGACTGGCTAGGTGAGGCAGCAAACTTAACCTAAAGCTTAAGTATTTGGGTGGAGTGGCCATGGTTATGTAGCAGGTAAGGTACTCAATGGAGGCCAACTGTCGAGGCTGGTTGAGATTTCTTTGTTGGCATTGGATTTGTAACTGAGAAATTTGTGCTTGAGAGCTCATGACTTTCAGGAAACTATGACTGGAGGGTAGTGAGTAAAAGCGACCCCGGTTGGCTGCAGCTGCAAACTAGCCTTGTGCCATGGTTTGGTGGCATACAACTCCTGCGCAGGCTGGAATTGTGACTAAAAGCTTGCGTAAGCGTGGGTGGGGAATTGGCCCTACTTCTATGGTATTAGATTTGCTGCAGCTTAGCAACTGCATTGTGGAGGTAGGCGCAGTGCCTGGCCAGCCAATGGCTTATGGGTAACCTTGACATACAGCCCAACTAGTGGCCCCGCTTAGCAAGCTATAAACTAGAGCGAGAGAGCCAATAAGAGAGAGTAAACATACTGATTTCTCAACTCTATGGGTTGTATGGAAACCCTTGTGAGGAATTGGCACTGCAGGTGGTGGTGGAGGCTTGTGGCAGGCTCTTATGCGCGGTGGGTGGCAGGAGTTGTGGGCTTACTTTGGGCAAAGCATTAGGCTGGGAGGTTGGAATGGTGCTGAGGAGGAGGTAGCGATGCTGGTGGTGTGGCATTGGTTGTGGTAGCTGCGGTTGGTGCAGATGGCCCTGGAGGATGCCCGTCAGGCCAGAGCTGCGAGCAGGTAGCGGCATGGCTGGTGACGACTTTGCCCTGTGGTGAGGAAATGAGGCCTGGCCAGGGTGTAGCCAGTATGTAGAGGCAAATGAAAGTGGTTTGAAGCTAGTACTTGTGGTTGCATGATTTCTTAAACTCTTTAGTTACATAACGTATTTGACTAATATGCAGTGTAACGCTTGACTAAGTGCGAGGCAGAGATGATATTAGAATTGCCAATACACGAGATTTTGCTGAGGGATGAAAGCATGATGACTCTTTAGACCATGCCAAGTATGGTATTTGAGTTTTGCTGCCTGGGAGCTAACCTTATTCTCTGCTTGGCCAATGCTGAATTCTAGAACTGTTGAGTACTTTAACTAACGGTGAGGCTGATTGTAGATGTAGCAAGGGTGGTGTACCAGTAGCTAAGTATTTGTTTGACTAACTGGTTGAAGCTAACTAGAAACTGGATTGCCTTAGCTGGGAGGTAATAAATTGCTGGTGATGTAGGCTAAGGTAATAAGCGATTACTGAAATGAAATGTAGGCAACTTCATTAGGCAAACTATTAAAAGCAAGTTTGGGGTTAAGAAATGTAGCAGTACTGATTATGATAATGGAAAGCTATGGGTTTGAGCTTACTTAACACTGCAGAGAATAACCCGTAGAATATGGGTAGTAACCATTAAATTAGGCAGCTGAAAATGATGATGATGGTTGAGGCTGCTTGTGCTCACTCAAAATAACTGCAGTGATTAACTATGAATAGCATATTGGCTATAGATTTAATTTGCCTGGGGGATATATATATGAGATGGTGGCTTTATGATAATTTAAAGCCCAAGCATGTGAGGTTAGAAGTAAAGGTGTCGCAGATGTAGGTGAGAACTGCAGTGATGCGTATGTTTGGTAGTGGCTAATTCGTTGGGGAGCCGTGGGTGGTGCTTGGTAGGTGGTGGACTTTTGAGTGTAACTCTTCTAGCGTTTGTGTGCTTAAGAGCCATATGATAACCCAAAAGCGATATTAGAAAGTAGAAAACTGCTGATTTAGGAAAGCACAGCAATTTTGCTTCAAAGATACTTGATGCAATGGAGTTAACTAAGTAATGGTTGTAGCAAAAAGGCGTTAGCCAGTGTTGGTAGGGAAGCCCACTGCTGCTGTTGCTGAAGAGTGACACTTTAGCATTTGGAGTTGCTTTTAGAAGCTAATTGAATGCTTGAGATTCCCTAAATGATAAATGGCTTTCGAGGCTCGCTTCGATGTTATGAATCAACTAGGCACTGGCTTGTGGTGCTTCTGCTGTGAGAAGCAAAGGCTGTAAAAGTAGAAGCCCTGAACTGCAGATTAGGCGTTTGTTCTTTGTGGAGACTAAAGGAAAGTTGGCAGGAAGCCAAGTGGCTTCCTCGAGAATGACTGAAGAAACAGGAGATTGTAACCTGTGGTAGTAGATGTAGAGGCAGAGCATGTAATGTTGTTGAGCTGTTCAAAGGTATGCTGTTGTTATTTTGTTTATTTAACAGGATGGTTTAAAGGGGTGCGTATTTTGGGTGTATTCTTTTGTTTTGGTTTTAAAGTAAGGGTGTTGTGGAGTGAAAATATTGGTTTGCAACTAAATTGTGGGGTTTGTAGGTGGCAAGCTAAAACTAGTGTACTATTATTAATTTGGATATTGCTTAATTTAAAAACTGTTTTGGGATCATGCAGGAAGGGGGTGCGGTATAATCGGTTTTAAAACAATGAATGAAGTGATTGTGGAGGGTTGATTTTTAGAAGTATAAAAGGGGTGATTGTTTTTACTAGAAAGGTATTTGGTTGTTTATGCTGACAAGCAAGAGTTTTTTTAAAGTTGGACAGTAAAAGTAATAACTAAATGGTAAAAAAAGGTTTTTGTTAACATTGAAGTGGTGATACAAGATTCCATTTATCTCAAATTACCATTTATTTATAATGGTAACTAATGTAAATGAAGGTATATAAATAATGAGGTATATGCAGAAGCACCAAAGATAACTTTAAATATTTTGAAATAAACAAAAACGAAATTTGAGGCAGTTGTTTTGAATTAAATTTGTAAAAGCTGTTAAGATAAGCAATGTAAGTAGGCAGCAGAGTCCCTGGAGGTGTGGTTGCAGACAGCCCTTTTAAGTATGGCTTGCCGATTGTCGCTCAAATATTGCTACTCAATGGGTTGGTAGGGTAAATTTGTGTTGGTCATTTTCAAACCATAATGAGTGGTTTGGAGGTGGCCAAGTATAATGGTATATTAATGGCTGTGGCAATAAATTAAATATTGGGTAGGAGCTTGTGGGCTGAAACTAGAGAAATAGTAGAAAGAAGCTTTTGCCCAACAAGTAGCATGTTAAGTAGATTTCTTCAAAATTAGGCTCTGCACAGCTAAGAAAAGCGAAAAAGATTTAGAGGCAGCTAAAGGTGCTAAGGTATGTAAAGAGCTAACTGCAGATATGGCAAAAGAGGTGATGGAGTGGTGGCTAATAAATTGCTTTCCTTTCATACGTACGCCAAGGTAACTAACAGGTTGGCAATTTAAACTTGTATGGTAGCCGTGGTGATGAAGTATAACAGCTTGGAGTGGCTTGTAAGTAACTGTGAAACTTGACAGCCTGGGTTCCTGATTGTGGGTAACCATTTGCGGGTTTGGGAGATGCTGCTTTAACTGTAATTGTGGTGGAGTAGCTGGCTATTGGTAGTGAGGGTTGTTGGAGTGCGGTTGGTAAACTGTGGAGGTGTGGAGTTCTCGATGTATGTGCTGAACTACTAGCTAGGGTATGTAATGAAGTTGCAGAGATAACTATTGCGGAGTAAGCCAAAATAGCCATAGCTATGGCATTTGTTTAGGCAAGCTTAGGATTGAAAGGATTTTAGCCAATGAATTGAATTTGTATTTGAAGGGGTACTGTGGTAACTGCTTCCGTAATGACGGAAAACTAAGCGTTTGGGGAAACTTGGAAAGGAGGCTGGTTGGAAGTTAAAACTGCGTAGTGCTGGTGGAAGTGAAGATGTACGATGAGCTGGAGGCATGTAACTTGGTTGGGTGTGAGGCAGGATTGCGGAAAGCGGATGACACCCCCGTAAATAGCTTGAAAGCTTGAGATGCTCGTGAGGTAAATCTAAATGCTTATCCAGGAAGTATGAAAAGGCTTGAGATTTAGCAGGGGTAGCTGTGGAATTGTGGTGATGTCTAACACAAGTGACCTTGGTGGCTAGTAATAGCTGTAGCGATGGGGCAAAGTAAAGCCCAGCGGAAGAAGTACTTGGCGGGTATATATTCTACCAACTAACACTATTAAAGTTTGTTAACTATTGACTTGAGGTGGTGGGTGAAGCCATGGGGATGTATGAGAGATGTTAGCTACTAGTGGGGTTGGCTATGAGGTAGCCCTGGCCAGAGAGCAGCATGCTGCAGATTTGTTGAATGCTTAAACTCGCAGACTGGCTCATATATCCCATGAAAGGCCTATGGTTGGTGGTGGCTGTACGCTATTAGGAAGCTGTATTGTAAGCAGCGTAACACGAGGTGAGGTTTGATTTGCCAATACCTGAGGCGTAGGCCATGTAAGATTGCTGGGCAGGCTTAGATAGAATGAGCAGAGAATATTGCCAGAGTATGTGGAGTTGTTGGGTAAGCTGCAGGCAAATAACTAATTGACAATTTATTTTTACAAGATTTGATGGAGGTGGGATTACCGTGGTAGAGGCTCCCATATTGCCCTATAGAGGTAACTATGAGCGTGTGGCGTAAATATGTCAAAATTGTGGAATTTAGGCAGATTTGGCAGACTGGTTTTGAATGGAAGTGAGAGGAAGCACAGGCTTGATGAGGCATCCCCAATGGCAAGCATGAAGAGCTTTGATGAAGCTACAGCAAGTTACATGCGGCAGGTATGGTAGAAGCTACTGTGCTATGGGGAAATTGAAAGCTCGTTGATGATGGCCAAAATAACGGTATGAGCTAGTATGTGCCGTCCACCTGTGGGAGGGAGTGGGAGAATTTGAATATGAGCTAGGGGGTGAAGAGGCAGTGGTAAGAGGGTGGCTTAGCAAAGCAAGGCACCATGAGGTGCACGATTGATTAGAAGTACTTCACTGTGTAGCATTTGATGAAAAAGCAGATAACCCTTATTGCCCAAAGGGTATTGAGTAAGCAATACATGAATGCCTGACCCATAGGGCGAAAAGCAAGTTGATTTGGCATGGTCTGGTGAGGGAGAGCATGAGGTTATGAGTTGCTACTTGGATGGCTAGGCTAAAGATAATACACGAACTTTGTGAGGCCTTTAGCAAGTGAGGCGGTGGTGGGAGGAAGGTAGAAAGACGTTCATTTGCTGGCAAAGATAGTCAAACTGAGATAGAGAGTAGTATGGCTGCTGAGAAATTTCGCCTTGTGCCCAGGACAGGAGAAAGACTTATGGTTTGGGCAGCTAATAGTGAGTGTGTTGAAGTGATTTTGTTTGCTGAAGCTGAGATAGCTACCAGAGTATTGGCTTTTAGCATCTATTAGAGAGCCAAGGAAAATATTTGAGAAGTAAGTCAAAACACAGCACTGTGTATAAGCATTAGTAGAAAGAAAATAAGTACTTGAATGACAGTAGGAGGTATGGTAGAGGTGATGTTGCTCACTTGGTGGTGAAACCCGATTTAAGAGAAACTGGCTTGAAGATGCCTAGTGTGTCAGAAAACTATGATGAGAATGAAGCATGGTAGCTGGAGACTCAGAGGTATGTAGATGCTTGGCTAATATGGGCAGCGGAGGTGCCAGCCAATGGGAATGGCAGAAACTCTCTAGCTAACAGGTGTTAGGAGTGTGGACTGCTGCTGAAAATTGCTAGGTAGCTAGCCATTTGCCGAAAGCTAGAGATGTACTGCAGTGGCAAAGATGGCAATGAGATATTAAGCTAACTCTTGAGATGTTGCTTAGGGCCAAATGCCTATGGCATGGTGCCAGAATTGTCTTTACTAAAAGGAAATGCGAAGTAACTTTAGGCTAGACGCAACCTTAACTGCTCAGTCGCAGGTGGTGTGCAGAAACTGAAACCCGATGTGTGGGCTAATATACTCAGCCCAATAGCAGGCTTAAACTAATGAAAGCCAACTAGAGTAACCGATGAGACTTATATGACAAGTTAGCTAATGCAGAAAGCCCTTGCCCGAGCAGAAACTTAAGTAATTATACTTGCAGGGAGCGGACCTTGGCAGGCTACAGGTAGGCCCGAAGCCCAGGCAAGCAGCTAATTCTACCCGTTGTGTATTGGGGACGTGTATGCTGAGGTTGTAATGCAGGCTATTATGATGAGCTAATGTATGTAAAGAAGAGAGAGAGCTATGGCAACATTTCGCAGAGGCGAGGCTGAAATTTCGGTGAGTTTGCCGATATCTGGGTAAGCCTGTAAGGGCACCTTTGCTTACCAGAAGTTTTGTCTTCAGCTGCGGTAGATTTAGCACTCACTGAGGCCAACACTATTAGCCTCTTAACTGCGGGTTATTGGTACCGCCAGTGGTATGCTACGTGACCAAGGGATGTTAACCTGGTACAATGGGGAATGAGATGGGTAAGATGATCTAACTATGAAAGCAATGGGAGCGGTAAAATGACTAATGAAGAGGCATGCACAAAAAGCTGATGCTGGGTGTAATGACTTAATTGAGCCAAGTATCAGAAATGAATTGCGACAGGTGCTGGCTTTGGGTAGAATACCCTTGGTAACTAAATGTGGGCCAAGCTATAGCCAATGGTAGTCTGTCTCAGAAACTTGGGTTTGGAGGTTTTGGTACTTAAGGATGGGAAGCTAACACGGTAGTAGTGGGTAACTATAGTTTGCGGGTTTAATGACTGTAAGAGGTAGTATAAGGTGATTTGGATATTTGTAAGTAACTGGGGGGTAAACTATTTGCAGGCATCCCCATTAAAGGCAGCTGCTTCAATTTCCTTTATTGTGGAGCCCATAGCAGTAAGTATGGTAAACTATAGAGGCCTTAGTTTGTGCAGATGATGATGTGGGAGTTGAGTATGAGCTTAAAAACTGGTAGATTTTTATAATAATAAAATGGTAGATATGTTAAGCATATTAGGGATGCTTAATCAACTCCCTTCATGGAGGTGTAGTTGGAGGTGACTGTAAGCTAGCAAAACTGGTAGCAAAACCTACTTTTAAGGCTGTTGCTAACTAGAGTTTAAAAGCTGTTGGGTGGTAGGTTATTAGGGGTTGGTGGTGGAGTACAGGGGTTAAGCCAACCCCGTGGAGTTTAACACTGACTAATGAGAGTGGTGTGGGGGCTGTTGATTATTAGATAGGAATAGCTAGTGTAGAGATAAAGAAGAAACTTCGCCTACGTAGAAAGCTAGAATGAAGAAGGTCATGAGATGCAGTGAGGCAGCAGCTATTGAGATGGGTTAAAGGCAGTAAGATTGTGCCAGTGTAGATGGTGAGATATTTGGGGGATTGTACGGGTTCTTTTAAGATTATAACTCGGTGTGGCATTAGGGATTATAAAAGTGCTACTAAACTAGAGTGGTAAATAAAGCGGCTTAGGTAGGTGAAAATATGAATGACACTGTAGGGATACGGGAGATCGTATTTTCATGTAAAGTAAAGCACTGGAGGCTGGGTTATTAGCTGTGAAACTATTTCTTTCACCCAAAAAGGATGATAGCTAAAAGGGTAAACTAGACTGGAAATGGGTAATTGGAGAGCTTAAATATCACCTAAGAGCCCAAAGCCACAACACTTCAAGCTAAATGGAGACAGGTGCTGAGTCCCAAGATAGAAGAAGGTGAAGGGTAGAATTCGGCAAGGGAATAAGAATAACCAGCTAATGCTAGAAACTTTCGAGTAAAACTGATGCCACTATATAGAATGAGGCCAAGGATATATAGCATGTGACTGTTAAGCCTAACTATGTATGTCCTTGCAGAATAGAGGCCCCCAGAGTTGGGCTGAGCAGGGAAGCCCATGGGCAGCTGCCATGGGAGAATAACTATGTATGCTGCAGTGGCTGAGGGAACTCAGTAATTAATAGCCTGTATGGTATCTGATTGGTAGAGGCCAGAGGAGGTATTGTAGGGTGTAGGTTGTAGAGAGCCTGGACTAAAGCTAAGCTTGATTTGTGATAGCTAATATTGTTAATGAGAATGGGAGAGTTTGGTATATTTGATGGTCTGTGCTGCATAACCAACTAAACTATAACTGAGAAACTTTAGAATGGTTATAGGATAAGGGGTACAAATAATGCTGCTGTGTGGTAGGTTAGTTGTGCACAGCAGCAAGCTAAAGGTGATTTTAGAGAGGTAAGTGCATATAGCCTATGGAGATTTTTATAAATTGAATTATAGCGGGGAGGTATTAACTATGATTGATATTGATGTACTAGCCTGGTGAGGCTAAATAGCATAATAATGTATATCTTAAATTGCGGAGATGGAGTGGTATCTGCAAGCTTCAGTAGTTCTTTCACCCTAAATGATTGTGCTCTACATTAGGATGGAGAGACTTGCCAAGAACCTATAGCCTATAAATACTGGGGATTAGGTAGAATTTGCCTGTTGCGGAAAGCCAATGGTATACTAAAGCCTTTGTAAGAGGTGGGGAAGTGGTGCACAGAAATTACTCAGCGGCACTAAGCAAAAAGCCATATTACATAATAGCGAGGTGCAGAGTGAAACGTATGCAGAGGCAACCATTGTGAGACCATTGGCCTGAGCCAGCACTTGGGCTAGTGACCTGGAGTTTATGGGTGTGATGAAGAGAGAAAATATAACTGCAGTAACGATGACTGGCTCAGATTCGATGACTGTTGCATGGAGCGCATTTTGCTGAGAAGGTATGTGTGAGTATGTGCTTGGTGAGGATGCTATCAGGCGGTATTGTTGTGTGAGTGAATTAAAAGCTACTTGGGTAGGGATTTTGAGGGCTGAGAGTTTGATTGTGGCACCTGGTATCGTGTGGCTATAAGTGCATGGAGCTGTTGGTGGTTTGGATGTGCTTAGCTCAGCCATGATGACCTCTGAAGGAAACAGAGGAATGGTATGTATGGATGGTGGCGGTTTGTGATGTGGGTGTGGGTAGTGGCCACTGAGATACTGTGTGGAGCTGGCAGTAGTGAAGTAATGCAAAGGTGCCAGCAGTGCTGCTTGGTAGAGCTAGCAGCTCGACTATGCTGGAGGGTGTGGCATGGCCAGGTGCTTTAGTGGGTGGCAGAGTGGCAGCTCTGTGAGAAGATTTGAGAGAGCCTAATATGTAGTGAGGGCTCTCAGTTGGTTGGCAAGGGCTTACCTATAGTTGGTAGAGGCTCAAAAGATGAGAGGTTATAACTAATGAAGCCAGCATATGGGTCCAGAGATAGTGTTATTTTGTATAACTCAGTGAGGCGATGCTATTATGAAGAGCCCAGTAAACTGTTTGTAACCTTGAGGAGAGGGAATGGGGAAGTGACGAGTGTTGGTACCTAACTAAAAGTAAGCTAAGAGGAGGAGTTAAAGCTAACTATTGTAGAGGTAAGATTTGAAGTGTTAGGCACAGAGGTTGCATTGATGACTGAAAAGTCATCGAGATGGTAAAAGCTAGTGAGGCTATGTGGGAATTTACTGTAATGGTAGGAGACTAATAGGGTAAATTATGGAGCAGAGAATAGCGCCCAAGATATGCCAGCTACTACTTGAGGCGAGATGAGGGTTGAGCCCTCACTGGCCTGAGGGCTGAGGCCCTAAGCAAAGGAGGCTTGTTTGAAAACTAAGAGCAAGCTTGAGTAGATGAGCAATGGAATAGATGTGGCAGAGTGACCCTAACCCTAGCTCTCAGAGAAAGAATGTAGTTGTGGTGAGAAATAGATGAGAAGATATATATACTTAAGAATGAAAGGAGGCTTTTTGGTGAAACAATGGAATATAATTTATAAGAAGGCTAGATTTAAAGAGGCTTGAATTTGAGCATATTCAAAGGGGTGGGCTTAACTCTTGGAGATTAGAGGATGAAGAAAGTGTTTATGGTATATAGCTTTTTAAAGAAAAGCAACATAACTATGGTGATGATAACACTCAGTTATAAATATAAAAACCCATTAAATAGAGTTTGGGTATTTATAAAAACGTGTAGTAGAAAGTTGCGTGGAAAAACTAATGTTGAGATACCCCTGTACAAACTTTACCATAATCTATTCAGTAGATATGGGGGGATAGATAAGTGAGCAGGCAAATCTTCAATATTGAATGGTGGTTTAAAGTATGGCAGAGTAAACTTGGTTTGTAGGTAAAGTTGTTGGAAGAGTATAAACTCAGGTATTTAATATTGAGAATGTTGGCTTGACATTAATTTCAATACTGGTATGTATAAGCAATGCTACTAACTATGGATGCAGAAAGTGAGGGATATGTAAACTAATTTGGGAGGGATTGGTAAAGGGGTGGTAGAGGCTGGTTTTCAACAACCCAAAGACTAGACTGCTAGCTAAAAGCGAGTTTGTAAATAGTGATGGCTAAAAAACTAATGCTGTAACCTCTAAGGGTAAAGATAAGAAAGCTTTAAGTAATATCAATGAATTAGATTTGAGTTGGACTGCTGTAGGGTGAAAAGCCTATTTACTGAGACCCTAGGTATTATGGATAAGGAAGGAAACGTATTGGATGTTAAACGTAGGGATGAGAGTGAAAGACTGAGAGAACTCATAGCTGAAGTGACCAAAAATTGTTGGGTTAAATTCGATTATATGGAAGTAGCCATAAAGAGATTCAAAGAATATATCAAGAATAAGGAAGCGAGGTAATTATGGGCTATGAAACTGCAAAGATAATAACAGAAGAAGGATTAGAGGGTCTTGGAAGATACTACTCTATATACCGAGGTATAGTTGTTGATAATAATGATACCGAAAAGAAGATGAATAGGGTAAAAGTATGTATACCAGAAGTAATGGGAGGTACCTTTGCTTGGGCTTTACCGAAAGGCCAACATGGTTCAATAAGTAGTGGGTTTAAGTTCTTAGCCCCTAAGGTAGGAGATATAGTATTCATTACTTTTGAATTTGGTGACCCTACTAAACCATTATGGGAATACCATGGTTGGGGTATGAATAAACCTTTTCATTAGACATGGTAAATAAAATGGGGATAGTTACTCCTGAAGGTAACCTCATTATAATAGACGATGATAATGGGAAACTAAACTAACTGTGGGAGGCGTAGCGGTTTGATGTGGGCCCTAAGCATGTGGTGGCAAACAATGAGATGTAGCCTTGGTGATGTGTTGTATTGAAATGACTGGAGAAGGCCATGGGTTGTGTATTGCTAGACGAAACTGGAAACTATGCCAGTGCTAGAGTAGCAACTCAAGGCGTAGTTTGCTTCATGTAGGTGTAGCTTCTTTCAGAGTGAGGTTACTGACTAGCTAGCTAAATGAAAGCTAAAACTACTTTAATTCGTGTGAGGCGTTGTAGATAAAGAAAAGCTATGCTATGTGGAAAGAATTGACTTGGGCTGGTTGAGGTATGGGTGCAAGCTGCCCAAACTTGATAGCTAATGAAATGAAAGAGGTTGGTAACTTCGGTAGACTGAGTTTTTAAAGACTGCTTGGGATAATGTGAGGATTCTATGTTGTGTGCCTTGTGGGTAGAATTTATTTGGAAGGAAAACTTGGTAGTAAAACTATGGCATGTTGTTGAGGAAGCAATTCTAAAACCTAAGTTTTATGGTAAAGAGTTTTAAAATAAATTAACAGAGGGAGCTTAAAGGATAAGACCCAAAATATCACAATTAACTAGAGTTTGATAAAAATAACACATAGAAGTAGCTAGCAGTAAATGGAAAGTAGAAATCCCTAGTAGCAACTAATATATATGGTAATTGAATGATTATTAAATACTAATATGGGAATACAATAAGTAAAACAAGCTTCTGAGAGGTATAGTGGGTAAACAAAATGGTTGATTGGGCCATGGGAGCAAAAGCTTAAAGGTATTAACTCATGGTGTGGAGGGCAGTGCCACCCTCATTGTTTGTGACGATTGTAGTAACTATTGTGTAGATATGGCGGGGAAGTACCCGACTAACGACAGAGGTGATTTGATGGTTATGGAGTGGTGGGTGTGCCATGTGAGCAGAAGTTACTCTTTGCTGTGAATAACAGCCTGCGCAGGTAATCTGGTAGAGTATTGGGAAACTAGAGTGTATATTGGGAAGCTATTTGAATTGAGTGGTATTACAGTTGCCCTAACTAGAGATGTGAAGCAGTAGAAATGTATGCTTATGTAGTAATAATTGCTGCATAGAGGATGGCTGCAGCTTAACAACCAATGTGGTAGCCTTCAGCTGGAGATGGGGTTGATAATTACATCAGATTGACTAACTATTGGTATTATGGTGGGTTATGTGTGCAGATGGGTGGGGAAACAGATTGTGAATAACATTGCAAACTAATTAAGCAGATAAGCATTTATGGTTTAGTAAGATGAGGCGGCTAATATATATAATGTTTGGAGATGGTACTTTGGTAAAAGCCTGCAGCAGGAGGCAAAAATAAACAATGTGGTGATCCCTAATAAGTAATGGTAGACTAGGGTAATGTAAGAGTAATAACTATTAACTAGCCTGTGTACCCTATAGCGAGATGTAACTGTAAGTAATGTGTGATGTGGAGGTGGTTAAAACTATTAAAAGCTTGCATATCTTAAAAACTCCTTTGAGTGTAAGCAGGGGTAGCAGTGTAACAAAGGGATTTGGTTTAATATGTTGGTTGATGGGGTAAATGAAACTAAAAAATTGTGAATGCTGTTGAAAACTTAACCGTATATATTAGCTTCCAGATGGTGGAGCAGTTGGCTACCAGGAGTAGTAATAGGGTATATAATTGAGTATATCAAAGATAACTATAAGGTAAAGTAGCAAGGCATATAAGAGAAGGTTTCTAGAAATTTGTGGAGAGCATTTTGAAGATTAAGATAGGCCCAGGTATTGATATGGGCTTTGAATGTATCAATTTTGGCAGTAAATGTGCTAACTTATGGGGAAACTTCTGGAAGTACGCTTGAAATGGGCAGAAGTAACTTCAATGAATTTCTTCAATGATAAAAACTACAAAAAGAGAGTTGCTAAAGCTTTTGGTAATAGCAAAGGAGGGCAACTTCCAATAGTAAGCTGAAGTATTGATACCTCTTTTTGGAAATAAGGGGTAACTGAGTTATGAGGCAAATTGTGTGGGGTTGACCTAACATGTGCTAGAATTGCAAAGTGATAGTTATGATGTGGTTGGGTAAGGTGGCCACCGCTTTGGTGGTATTGTATTATGACGATAAGTATAAACTATTTTTGATTTGTTCAGTGTATATGACAAACACACAGAACTCTTTAGGCCCATGGATATGGCTTGACACAGAAATTTGAAAGCTGTGAAGCTTTGCAAGGTTACTCTTCACCATGTACTGGCCAACCTTGGGTTTTGCCCGTAAATGATGAGTATAACTATTAGCTCAGTTGGTAATGACAAACTAATTTTGATTAACAGAGTATGCTTAGTAGTGAGGGTAGCAGCAAACCAAATTGGGTAAATGTGAGCAAGGTATGAATGCCCAGTGATAGCAGCAAAAAGAGGTTATAAAAGCTTGGTGATTTACATTTTTTGTATAACTAGGCAGGTAACTTATTATTTTGGGGGTATTGGGAAAACCTAACTAAGGTAACTAAGCCAGTTATACAGAGCCTATAATGAGAAGCATATTCTGTGCGCTGACACTT
>VOFC01005877.1_pt1 | contig 31652 bp, 44 predicted proteins | sample 5384161 | NCBI WGS metagenome assembly VOFC01 (sample SAMN12384722, study PRJNA508395) | human gut metagenome | isolation source: healthy gut B | host: Homo sapiens
CGCGGCGTTGCAGCAGCTGGTGCCCCAGAGGGAAGTTTCGGCAGCATGGTATAGTGGAAACATTGAATGGCTTTCAACCGGTTGGTGAGAAGAAAACACTCGCCCTGCCTCATTGGGGCGCAAAGCCGGTGTTCGACGCACTATTTCGGTTCTCGCGGTCGCCCATCAGCTTCTTTCAGCTCATTGAAAAAATTTCCACGTCTGCAAACTGACGGTGATCGATGCCACTGCCTGATCTTTTCAGTTCCTGTACTATCGCCCACCGATGCGCACGCCAGGATCTCATTTGTCGTGAGAGCGAGCAGCGTCTGCTCGACGCCAAGCACTGCACGCCCAGCGATTCAGTTGACCGGTTTGCAGGCACGCACCCATGGTGCCGGCGCTTCGCTGGTCGAACGGCTCATTGTCCCTTTTGGATGACCAAGGCGAACAGCTCCACGAATCATAGGTCGTGCTGCATATGGCAGCTCAGGCATCAGTGGCGGCGCGCTTCACTGTCTCGGTGGGCGTAACCTGATCACTGATTCCTGGCTCCGCAACAGTGGGGACACTTCATGTTCTGTTCCTCCTGTCCGGTCTGACCAATCGCTGTGTTTTTAGCTTTGGGCTTCGCGTCACTCCGCCAAAAGCACCCACGCAGAGGTGGAAACGCACAGCGAAGTGTACATTGATCATGCCCACCAACAAGCGGGAACGCAGCAACCGACCACAGCTTTGCCACGATGCACATAACGCCTGAAGCCATCACCGTGGTAATGGTGGCGATCAGGGTGCGGTGGGCGACCGGTCTGTAATCGAGTGGCCAGTTCACCAGCTCGTAAAGGATGCCTTTTACCCATCAGGGTGCGCGTAACATTCGTAAGTGAGAATAAACTGGTCACTCCCCCGTACTTTTTGTGAATACAGTACGTCCTAGTCCCATTATTCGGCAAAGTCATTGACCGAAAAATCGGTATCGGTCGTGTATGTGCTCATTCAATACTTCATCTCAGCTTTACCGAGAACTTTGATCCTGTCATTGGTGTTGTATAATGAAATGGAGCCAACTGTCTGAAGAATATTGGCGCAGTCATCCCGCAGCTCGATTTCAACTTTGAAGATTCTTGCATTAGCAGTAAAGAGACATTGAATGGCTTCGTGATATACGCATCAGTCTCAGATTCAATTCCTTCCTTCCCTGATATTTATGTTGAGGGCACAGTACAAGGCGATGGGATATGGGCTGGTGTAAATTCATTTTTAAACAGTGTCAATCCATTCATTCCTGTATCAGAACGTCGCCAAACAATTAAATCAGCATCAATGTAATTGCTTTTTCAAAACCGGATGTTCCGTCAGCAGCTACTTCAACTTCAAAAGTAAACTCCCTATTTCTCTCTTAGAATTGATATCAGTATCATCTTCATAATCAAAACTTTGCGTTTGTTCAAAGGATCGACAGGAGGCTGGAAAGTATCCTCTGACGTTTACTTCTGAGGAAAATCTTTGAGTGCTTAAGTTCCTCCTTCTCTTCGTTAATAACTGATTGGGAATCAGGAAATCTTTCTCCTGATAGATATCGTAATCAGTTTGGCAATAGGACGGTAAAGACAGAACCGCCTCCTCATTTTCATCATAACTGATATTACCTTTATGTACCAGGAATTAAAGTCTGTGTGTCAAGTGGAGACCCTACCCGACACTGCTATGAGAGGTGTTGCTTTGCATGAAAACGCTTGAACAGTTCAGAACGTTTTTCTTTGGGTATGCCGGATCCTGTTATCTTACATCTATAATGAAGCTGTTGCTTGTCTTCCTGAATATCTATTTTGAATATAATCTTTCCGTTAGAAGGAGTATACTTGAAAGCATTGGATAGAGGTTGTAGGTAACCTTGCTCCAAATTGCCTTTTATCAATAAACATTTTATAAGCAGGTTGTGACGGCTCAAAAACTGAAAATCGATGTTTTTGGACTCGCTTTGTATCCTTGAAACTCAGGAAGATTTCTACAAGCGAAAGCAATGACGTCCGTCTCTTCCAAAGATAAGGCCAGTTTGTTTTTTCTTGCATCTTCTTAATTCAAGTAGTTGATTGATGAGGCGCAACATTCTCTGAGTACTTTTATCCATGGTTTTAAAGGACGTTGCATCTCTTTGGGAGGATTCTCTATATTGATTAGCTTTTGTTGAGAGCACCTTTGAATCAGAGTAAGCGGTGTACGGAATTCGTGGGATATATTGGTGAAGAATTCCAGCTTATATTCGGTCAATTGTTTCTCAACAGCGATGCGATTACGTATCTGTTGAAATTTCGTATGATATGGAAACTGAAATAACAGACGATTCCAATGAATACCAGATAAATCAGATAGGCCCAGGTCGTCGCCAGAAAGGAGGAGCTATGACAAATCTCCCATAGTACTTTCTTTTCCCCCATACGCTGGCTACATTGCAGGCTTTCACTTGCAACTGGTATTTACTGGAGAAGATTACATGGTACGTTGCCAAATTTTGTGCTGAAGGGATGCTCCATTCCGAATCATATGGAGGCATCCGATAAGAATATTTGATGCTCCGCTTAAAAGTTGAATGTTGAAAAGGCAATGACAAATGAATTTTGATAATGTTTTCAAGTTTAACTGCCCTGTATAGGGACATGGTTTCGTTGAGAGGGGAATCATCCATACCGGCAACATATATGCGCTCCATTGATGTGAAGCCCTGTGAATACGGTCGATGCAAGTTTTTCCATGTTTTCCACTTTATTGGCATCGAGAACTACCAGGCCGTAGTTCGTACCGAAAAGTAATCTTCCGTCAGCATTTATGCAAGCCGTATTTTCAGAGTATACATTCCCCAGTGTATGTGAAGAAAAATAATAATTCTCTATTTGCTTGGTGGCGAGGGTGAAGCGGGAAATGCCATATTCGGTCGCAATCCACATTTTGTTGTCCTGATCTTCAACATCGACTGTATGACTCCGTTGGGCAATCCGTCTTTAATACTATAACAATCGAAAGTCGATGTTGGTAGTCATTTCCCCAGATAGCAGATGGCAAGCCTGCTCCCTGTTGTTCCAATCCACATATTTTCCTTCATGATCATTCACCAGACAGCGGATTTCATTGCTGGGGAATGTTTCATTGACATGATTGTAAAGTACGTAATTCTTGAGGAGTTGATCAGTGAGTCCGGATGGAAGATATAAATACCGTTGCTGGTACCCACCCACATCATGCCGTTGCGGTCTTCCTGTATGACGCGTACCCGCTTTTTTCTCCATAACTGCCTTTGAAAGAAATGCTTGAATTGATAACCGTTGCCTGTTTTGACAGCCAGATTCAATCCTCCGCCAAATGTTCCTATCCACATCCGCCCATTGCGGTCACGGTAGATTAAGTAGACATTGTCGTTTGATAAGGAGTTATTATCCTTACTGTTATATCGGTACCATTGGTCAGCCCCGATACGTAATCCTATACCACGCATACCCAACCATAACTGTCCTTCATTATCTTCGCACATACTGTATACGTTATGTGTAAACTTCTCTCTACGAAGTATATTTTTCAGGTCGGCATCATATTCATATAGGGTACCCATGCGGTTTGCCATATATACATTACCGTTTTTGCCACGTAAAAGCATACGTATCGTGTTGGAGCGGTCAGAAGCATCTTCGCCATTCGGATAGATACGTAACGTTCCTTTATTCAGAATCTCCAGATGAGATAATCCGGAGAATTCGGAACTCACCCAGATACCCCGGAACGGTCTTCAATGATATATTGCAGATAATTGGAATTGATATGGCTGGAGTGACTGACTTCAAAAGTGAAGTGCTGCAGATCGCCGGTATTCAGATCGTAGGCAAAGGAGTCCGTTTCCGTAAGTCGTAATCAGATGATATCCGTGAATCATGAATGATAGAGTAACGTTCTACATCGATATATCCCAAATGCTCGGATGAAAGAAACTGAAAATGTTTGATGTCGCCAGTGCTGGTATTGACATACCATACGTTGCCGGTATAGTTGTGTACCCATGCATTCCCTTTATTGTCTCTGGTGACGTTACCGTTTTTAATATTCAGGCGGGAGAACCGGCGCAGCTTTTCCGTTACGGGATCTAGGATGTAACTGCCAGTGGCGGTAAACATCACCCATTGATGTTGCAGGCGGAGGCTTCCGGTGATTACACCTGTATCTCCGAGTTCGGTTAATGAAGCGATTTTCTCCAGTCGTTTATTGGAAAGAAGAGTGGCGGTAGATTTCTTTTTTCCGGTAATGATGCAGGTATATTGGTCATAAGAAAAGATATGTTCCCAGCTTTCTCCCTGTATCCATTGCTTCCAGTTTGCCGTCATGGTATTTCCATAATCCTTGCTTGGTTCCTATCCATACATGTCCGGGGCTGTCATTGCTTTCGTAGACAAACAGTACCTCGTCAGAAGATAGGTTGCCTAATTCTTTTTTTTGTATGCCTGCGACGAGAACTGGCCATCCTGATAGACGACACGACGGCATCCGTTATTGTTATCCCACAACCAGATAGACTGGTCGGATGCAATGATTTTTTCGAATAGCTCTGTTTGTATTCTCCGCAACCGGTGAAATCGACGAAGCGCCCATGTTTTAAATCGTAACAGCTATATAAAAGAAGAGAGGGTGGCGATCCATAAAAACCGTTAGAGTCTTCTTCCATATTCCGGATGCGTGGGTCGGCCAATGAAATCGGCAGATTAGGGTCGGGTAGATACTGACAAAAGAGTTGCCGTCATAATAGCTTTTTAATCCGTTGACGGTTCCCATCCACATAAATCCCTTTTGCTGTCCTGGAAACATATATCGGATGGAATTATTCGCCAGTCCGTCACCGGTGGTCAGTTTGTTCGAGGACGTATCTCGACAGATGCAGTTTGTACTGAACTGAGAATAGAAAGATAAGAATGCGAATATCAGCAGTGCATTTTTCATATTTGATTTCTACGATTCTACATTATTATTAATGGTTACAAGTTAATTTTCTTTTAGAATAGAGGATGTAATAGCGTACGGAAAAACAAAGAAACGATGTATTATCGTTCATTCTTGATGTAAATCTCAGGTGAACTACGATTTTCTAGGCTTTGTGTACGCATGTACATTCTAAACTATAAAGAAAGCTGTAATTTAGCGGCATGAAAACGGTAACTGGAAAAAACTTCCGGTTACAGAATATTTGTTTAGAGGTAGAAGATAAGAGTCAGGTAATAAAGAAGCACATTAACAACAGTAAAATGGAAATCAGTTTTCAATAGGTTTTTAAATATAAGCATAATGAAAAAAGCATATAGGTATTAGTCTTTTTTTTTTATGGGGTGTTTCCTGTCTCTTTCGGCTACGAATTATTTTTGTAGCTACCAATGGTGATGATTCAAATGCGGGCACGCTTGACAAACCTTTCGCTACTTTACAAAAAGCGCAGTCAAAAGTCGTTCCCGGAGATACGGTATATATTCGCGGAGGCGAGTATCGGATACGGGAAGAGCAGATGATGGGAGGAGATCATTTGCGCGCTATGTTTTGAAATGAATAAAAGTGGCACTCAGGCCAAGAGAATCTGCTATACAGGTTATCAGGATGAACGTCCGATATTCAATCTGGCTGAAGTAAAAGCCGGAGGGTAAACGGGTATCTGTCTTTTTATGTATCAGGCTCTTACCTCCATTTCCGCAATTTTGAGATTATCAAAACACAGGTTACTATCCGGGAGCATACTCAGTCGGAGTGTATATACAATCAAGGTGGAAATCATAATATTTACGAGAATCTGGCGATGCACGATGGCATGGCTATTGGTTTTATTTGGTGCGGGGAAGTCATAATCTCGTACTGAACTGTGATGCTTATAATAATTTTGACCCTGTATCTGAGAATGGTACCGGTGGAAATGTGGATGGCTTCGGTGGGCATCCGGCTTCTGCCTCCTATACGGGAAATGTGTTTAAAGGATGTCGGGCCTGGTACAACAGTGATGACGGTTTTGATTTGATAAAGGCACAAGCAGCTTATACGATTGAAGATTGCTGGGCGTTTTATAATGGATATAAGCCCGGAGGATTTGTGGGTGCGGGAGATGGTACAGGGTTTAAAGCGGGTGGCTATGGTATGCGCTCAAAAGTGAAAGATGCCGAATGAGATTCCACACCATGTAGTGGAAGAATTGTCTGGCATATAAAACAAGAACAAAGGTTTTATGCCAATCACCATTTGGGAGGAATTTCCTGGTTCAATAATACCGGTTATCAGAAGCCGTCTAATTTCTGTATGCTGAATCGTAAGTCTGCCGGAGAAATAGTGGACGTGGACGGATATGATCATATTATTCGGAATAATTTGTCATATAAGCCGAGGGCTGCAGGAAAACATATTGTCGATGTGAATCGGGAGGAATGTACGATTATTAATAATTCTTTTATTCCTGTCGATATGACCGTAGGTGTGGATGATTTTGTGAGTTTGGATCCTGCTCAGTTAACATTGCCTCGCAAAGCGGATGGAAGTCTGCCGGATATTGATTTTCTGAAGTTAAAAAAAGAAATAGTAAATTATATGATGCGGGAATCGGTTTTCAATTCTCTGCGCAGAATCTTTAAAAATATTGTTCTGTTATTGAAGAAAAATAGCTGCATGATAGATCTATGTTGATATAATCCGCATAGATCTATCGTACAGCTTGAAGAATGAGATCTTTCTGTAGATTCAGATATTAGAGAATAAGACGTTTGACCTCCCTCAGCGGTATCTACAATATATTGAGGACTGAATTCTTCCAGTTCGGCACGTGGGCGGAATCCCCATGTTACTCCGCACGCTGTCACTCTTGCATTGGCAGCCGTTTGCATATCCACGCCGGAATCACCCACGTACAGCACTTCTTCTTTGTTACTTTGGCAACTTCCAGAATATCGAATACAACGGTTGGATCGGGTTTAACCTTTATCCCTTCACGTTGCCCGAACACAGCGGTAAAATGGATTTCCGGAAAATAATGGTCAATCAATTTTTGGGTGGCTTCCTGATATTTGTTGGAAGCCACAGCAATTTGAATACCTGCATCCTGTAAGTATGAGAGTAATTCCGGAATATCGGGATAAGGGCGGCTGTCATCGGCATTATGAATGTCATAGTAAGGGACGAATTCCTTGCGTACGCGCAGTACATTCTTTTGGACTTTTCTCCTTCCGGCAAGGCACGCTCAAAAAGTTTTGTCGATGCCGTTTCCTACCATGAAGTTATATTTCTCGATCTCATGTGTGGGATATCTAACTTATTCAAGGCATAATTTGTACTGTGTGCAAGGTCGGCAATGGTATTCAGTAATGTACCATCCAAATCGAAAATGACTAGTTTCTTCATTGAACTTCTTGTTTTTTTATGTTAATCCTGTTTTCCTTTCTTTCTGCTTACAAAGATAGGAATAAAAAACGAATCATTTCCTTGTAATTCGGAACCAGTCTACATCTGTCCATCCTCCATCATTGGTAACAATAGCCGGACGGGTACAGAACATGCCGACTTTGGCGCCAATCCATTGTCCCTCCCTTGCCTGAAAAGGAGTTGCCTAATGGCAAACTTCTTTCCGTCAAGGCTATAACTGAAGTTGCATATCACAATGAGGTCGTTACCTCCTTCACTGGCTTTAATTTTCTTGCCGTCGCAACTGAAATCGTACCTTTTAGGTATACCGTGTTTTGGGTAAGACCGACAGAAGAGTTTACCTGTTCCGCTTCTCCTTTATCTGCTTTTTACATTCAATTTGAGACAGCCAAGACCTCTGTCCGTATTTTCCAGAATCAATCCTGCATAATCCCTGCCCATTACTACCAAACCTGTACGTTCACCTTTAGTTTGGGATTGAGGCATGAAGGTCAGTTTCATCGTTGCGGTAAAATTAGAAGGAGTTTTTTTGTAATAAGAGGTTAGCTACATCCCACAAATTCTTATAATCTCGCTACTACCGGATAAGAGTATAATCTGACATAACTTTTGTCACCGGCATAATACGCCCATTTCTCATTGATATTAGCGTGCCACTGCCATTGCGGAGAAAGTGTATACCCGTCAAATTCGTCACTTTCTTTGTGGAGTGCAGATAGGATATGTTTTACCGACATTTGGCTTCTTGTAAGTCAAAACTGGTTCTCCGCAGCCGTCTCCGTCTTTATCGATGCCGATAATGGGCCAGTCATTCACCCATTTCATCGGTTGGAGATGCATAATGCGTCCGTAAGCACCGACATCTTGAAAGTGGAGGAACCAATCTTCTCCGGTAGGAGTATCTACCCATGCACCCTGATGAGGGCCGTTCACAGGGCTGTTACCTTGTGCAAGCACTGTTTTCCATTCATAAGGACCATACATGTTTTTAGAACGGAATACGACCTGCCAGCCGGTTGGCACACCGCCTGCCGGATGGAAGATATAATAATAGTCGTTTCTTCTTATAAAACTTCGGGCCTTCACACGTCTGGTGTGCTTCGTGACCGTCGAAGATAATGCGGGACGGAGTGATCGCTTTTGTCGCTTCCTTATTTAATTCGCAGATTGTGATTACACTTTTCAGCCCGGCACGACTCCCTGCATATGCGTGTACCAAATATACCTTTTCCGTCCTCATCCCCTAGCGGGCAGGTGTCGATAATTCCTTTTCCCGCTTTCACGAGAACAGGTTCGCTCCACGGACCTTGCGGGATCTTTAGCCTTTACCATGAAAGCTCCCTGATCGGGATCTCCCAGAAGATGTAAAACTCACCGTTGTGATGGCGGATAGCCGGAGCCCATACACGATTGCCGTGTTCCGGCCGTTCCGGAGTTTCGATAGGGGAGAGGGCATTGGGAACTGCGGCACCGATGATTGTCCAGTTGACTAAATCTTTTAGAATGAAGGATTTGCAATCCGGGCAAACAGTTGAAACTGGAAGATGTCATGTAGTAATCATCTCCTACGCGGCAGGCGTCCGGATCGGAATAGTCGGCATAGAGCACCGGATTTTTGTATTTACCATTTCCGAGATCGGAAACCCATACTTCGGATACATAGTTTTTCTGTGCCACCGCAGTGAAAACCGTTAATAAGCAAAAAGCTAAAGTCTGTGTCAATCGTTTCATGATATAGATAGATTATTTATATAAATGATTCGTTGGTTTTATCTGATGGCAAAGGTAAATAAAAAGACTCTGCACAAGGAGGAATATTTGTGCAGAGTCATAGAAAAATTGGTAGATACCTCGTAATTTTTGTTTAGTTGTATTTGTTTCTACCCTATTTATTGGGGCGGTTATCTTTTATTCTCACTGTCACCGGATGAGCCAGCTCTTCTTTCCATTCGCGGAGATGAGCAAACCATGCTTCCGGCGTTTTTATATCCGAATGTCTCTTTCATCGAGGTGAAAGTCGTGTGATACTGGAAATAGTTATTTCCCGGGGCGGTAATTGTATAAAGGAAGTTGGCTTTATCCTTTTCTTCCGATTTTACATAACGTTGAGGAATACAAGTGCCCAGCCCCTACAGTTTCTTTAGCATATTTCACGGTGTCGTTTACCGGCCAGTCCGTTCCCCAACTTCCTACGAGTCCTTTATGATCGGAGAAAGATTTGAAAGTACCTACGATGTCTTGCACACCTGTGCAGAAAATTTCTTTATCGAGCGGTTCGTCAAAGAATGCTTCGATATGAAGATCGCGATGTCCGGCATAAAGCGTGTAGCGTGTCATCATATTCAGTTCCTGATCCTGATATTTCCATCCGGTTACTTCTATTTCTGCAATTACACGTACCGGTCCATAAGAGACGATACGTTCTGTACGAGTCTCCACCGGAGTAATATGGGTTGCCTTTTGTCCGTCCCAACCTTTCAATGCACCCGGTCCGCAACTGTCGAACACGCGAAGTACGTCATCTCCGAATCCTCTTGCTAACTGTTCGTCAGTAGGGTAGAACTGCGATTCTTTGATTTCCAGTCCTTTGTTGAACTTGCCGTAAATATCCGGTGTCTGTTTTTCGTTAAAGTAAAGACGGTATCCTACCAGTTCCGATTCCAAAACCGGACCGTGAGGACGTACCATGCTGTATATATTGCTAGTGCCGGGAACGGTGATAGCCTGTACCCGTTGATGTTTACCTTTCTTGTTGTCTACAATAAACATATCGGCATAAACTCGTTCAGGATAAGTCTTTGTACTCTTTTCCGAAGAAAGTGTAACCTGAAATGTTTTTCTACCATGGGCAGGAAGATCGGCAACAAAGACCAGTTCGTCCATCTTGCGGTCCCGGTTCAAATCGTCCAACTGCGAAGGAATTTCCTTCCTTCCTTCCATGACAACGGCTGATTTTACTTTGAAACCAGCGTGCAACTCATGTAGATTGATAACAACCGGAGCATCCGCTTTGGGCTGATTCCAGTTGTTTTGTACTTCAACTGTGATGGTTTTCTCCTGTTTCTGCGTTTGGGCAGAAAGACTGAAAGCTCCTAAAAAGAAAGTAATAATAAAAAAGATTTTTCTTCATGTTTCTAAGGCTGAAATTATACGTCGTATTTCTCCTTGCAAAAATAGCAGAAAAAAATAGCAGACTGTGTCTCTTTTGAGGAGATTATAGTCTGCTATTTGAGCTTTTTTTTTTACTCTATATAATGATATTGTGGTTTCTATTTTGCATCACAGAATGGCAATGAGTTTTTATTTGAGACTTAAAATCTTCTTCTTTCGCTCCCAGTTCTTCATAAACCTTCCCGTCTACAGTCAGATTCTTGGCATTTTTGACATTTAGTATATTGTTGCCTTTTGATGATTCTACATAAATATTTTCCAAAGTAACTCCGTCTACCTGACTGATAACAACTCCGTCAGTAGCTTCCGTCATCACAACATTCTTCACAGTTACGTTACGGATAGGCATTTCCGGCAGTCCATTGAAGAACATGGCACGTCCCGAACCTCTGCAAACAATATTGGAAATATGAATATTGCGGAAAGCAGGTGTTTCTTCTGTCACCGGAGGAATGGCAGTTTTCATACGGCTCAACAGATCTTCTTCCGATTCTTCACCGGCTCCTTTGCCACCGTAGAACAAGTCGAACAATAAGGGTTCGTTCGGAATATTAATCATATTGATATTGTTAATGTAGATGTTTTCTACCACACCGCCACGTCCGCGGGTACTCTTGAAACGTAAACCTACATCTGTACCCATAAATGTGCAGTCCTCTACATAGATATTCTTCACACCGCCGGACATTTCACTACCTACCACGAATCCGCCATGTCCGTGCAATACTGTATTGTTTTTCACGATAACGTTCTGGCAAGGTTCTCCACGACGGCGTCCATCTTCGTCTTTACCGGATTTGATACAGATTGCATCATCTCCCGCATCAAACACACTATTGATAATTAGAGCGTTTTTACAAGATTCCAAGTCGATAGCATCACCGTTTTGAGAATACCAGGGGTTGATGACCATGATATTATTTACTGTGAAATCTTCGCAAGACAAGGGGTGCAGACACCAGCTTGGTGAGTTTTTGAAAGTAACGCCTTCCAACAGTACCTTTTTACTTTTGACGATACTCAACAGTACCGGACGTAACCACGGACGGATTTCTGCCCATTCTTCATCTGTGTTGATACCTTCGGGGACATTGAAGTCTTTGCAGGCCATTGCACCTTTCAGCGAACCGGCGGTAGGATACCATATTCTTGTTTCTCGTCGAGAACACCTCCCGAGTTTACCAGCTTTTTCCATTGTGAAGCAGTCAGCTTTCCTTTTTTACCGGACGCCAGCAGTCACCGTTTCCGTCAAATATTCCATATCCTGTGATAGCGATATTCTCTGCATTACGAGCAGAAATCGGTGATTGACAGCGGCGTGTTTCCAATCCTTCGAAAGAAGTGGGGATGATAGGATATGCTTCAAAATCACCGGTAAAAAGTACCAGCGCATTTTGTTCCGTATATAGATTTACATTGCTCAACAGCTCAATCGGACCAGTCAACCAGACACCTTCCGGGATAATCACTTTACCCCCTCCGCGTTGATTCACGTCTTTTATAGCATCGTTGATTGCTTTCGTATTCAGGAACAGGCCGTCTCCTTTGGCTCCGAATTTCTCAATGTTTACTTCGTAAGCAGGAAAAACCGGCTGCTGTACTTTCGGCATTTCGAAAGGTAAATTCTGGTAAAGAGCGTCACTGATTGAGTCTTTCTTTTACAGCAGTCTCGCTTTGTTTACATCCCGATGAGATAAACGGTAAACAGCATACGGCCATCCAGAAGAGTCTTTTTGTCAATGTGTTCATTTAGTAACTTAATTTCTATAGGGTTATACATCTATTGTTTTTCTTGGTAGTTGGTTGATGATTAATAAGGATGATTTCATAATTCTTATGTCCTTCCGCAGGCGATCTGTCGCAGGCAGCCTGCAGGAGAGGAATAAGACGAATTCATGTTAACCTAATTCTAACCTTAAATAAATATTATGAAAAAAAACCTCTTAATTATCGATTGCAAAGATAGGTGGGAAAGCCTAAGGCGATGTGGACTAATTGATAGATTACGTGTATTTTTTGTCATTTCTGTCTATTATTTGCACACTTCTCGTGTTTTTATGCAGAAAGTTCCTATCTTTGCACAAAATTTAACTATTAAAAGATATGAGTTACAACTTGTTGAAAGGAAAAAGAGGTATTATCTTCGGTGCACTGAACGACCAGTCTATTGCCTGGAAAGTGGCAGAGCGCGCCGTGGAAGAAGGTGCAACTATTACATTATCAAATACTCCGATGGCTATCCGTATGGGAGAAGTCGATGCTTTGGCCTGAAAAATTAAATTGCCAAGTTGTTCCGGCAGACGCCACTAGCGTAGAAGATTTGGAGAATGTATTCAAGACCTCCATGGATATACTGGGTGGACAAATTGATTTTGTACTCCACTCTATCGGTATGTCTCCCAACGTGCGCAAGAAACGTACTTACGATGACCTTGACTATGGAATGTTGGATAAGACATTGGATATTTCGGCTGTATCGTTCCATAAAATGATTCAGTCCGCCAAGAAACTGAACGCTATTGCGGAATATGGTTCTATCGTTGCTTTGAGCTACGTAGCCGCACAGCGTACTTTCTATGGCTATAATGATATGGCAGATGCAAAGGCTTTGTTGGAGTCTATTGCTCGCAGCTTCGGTTACATTTATGGACGCGAACATAGCGTACGTGTGAACACGATTTCACAGTCGCCTACATTTACTACTGCCGGTTCGGGGCGTGAAGGGTATGGACAAACTGTTCGACTTCTCCAACCGTATGTCTCCGCTCGGAAATGCAACGGCTGACGAATGTGCCGATTATTGCATCGTGATGTTCTCCGATCTTACCCGTAAAGGTGACTATGCAGAACTTATTCCATGACGGTGGATTCTCCAGCGTAGGTATGAGTCTTCGTGCCATGGCTACTTACGAAAAAGGACTGGATGAGTACATGGACGAAAATGGTAATATCATTTACGGATAAAAGGTTATGAAACTACGGATCTCTCTTCTTACTATATTAATAGGTATGCTTTTCACCTCCTGCGGGATAAGCACAGGAAAGGGTACGGAGCAGAAGGAAGAAGAGATTTCTGTTCTGAGATATGATAAGCTGTTGAGCGAATATGTTCGCTCCAACAGCTTTTCTGCTATGCAGAAACTGACAATGGACTACCGTATGCCGACAAAAATCCTGATTGAGGATGTACTGTCTATCGGTACGGTGAAGGACGACACCATTTCTCAGCGTCTGCAAAAATTCTATTCGGATACGACTTTGCTTCGTTTGCTGAGCGATGTAGAGGCAAAGTATCCTAATCTGGATGAGGTGGAAAAAGGACTTAGCAAAGGATTTCGGAAACTGAAAAAGGAAGTGCCTGATACGAAAGTGCCGTTTATCTATTCGCAAGTATCCGCTTTCAACGAATCTATTATTTTAGTGGATTCTTTATTGGGAATCAGTCTTGATAAATATATGGGGAAGATTATCCTCTTTATAAGCGTTTCTATTACGATTATCAGTGTCGCTCGATGCGTCCGGAACGGATTGTGCCGGATTGTTTTGCTTTTTATCTTTTGAGCCGTTACGGTATGAACTATCATGAAGGTACTTGTCTGATTGACTTGATGATGCATACGGGGAAGATCAATTACGTAGTGCAAAACTTATTGGGATATAGTGATATCGGTGAAGCAATGGGGTACTCTAAGGAGGAAAGCGACTGGTGCAAGGATAATGATGAAAGGAGATATGGAATTATATCTGTGCAAACGATCATCTGCACGCACGTGACCCGATGGTGATCCGCTACTATATGAAACCGGCGCCGGCTGTTGATATGTTGGGTGCTCAAGCTCCGGCATTGATAGGTACATGGATGGGAGCAAGAATCATTGCTTCTTACATGAAAAAGCATAAGGATATGAAGCTGAAAGATCTCCTGGAATTTACTGATTACCACGAAATGTTAAGTGAATCCAATTACCTGGCTTCCTGAATCGTTTCTCTTTCTTATTTCTCAATTTTTAATTTTCAATTCTCAATTTAATAAGTGGAAACTGCCCTTTATTTGTTGCCCGTGACTTTAGGCGATACACCTATTGAAAAGGTGTTGCCTTCTTATAATAAGGAAATTATTTCCGGTATCCGGTATTTTATAGTCGAAGATGTTCGTTCTGCTCGTCGTTTCCTGAAAAGGTGGACCGGGAGATTGATATTGATGCGTTGACATTTTATCCGTTGAACAAACATACTTCACCTGAAGATATTTCCGGTTATCTGCAACCTTTGGTAGGCGGAGCTTCAATGGGAGTTATCTCCGAAGCCGGTTGTCCGGCGGTAGCTGATCCGGGAGCGGATGTGGTTGCCATCGCACAACGTAAAAAACTGAAGGTAGTTCCTTTGGTTGGACCCTCTTCAATTATTCTTTCCGTGATGGCTTCGGGCTTTAACGGGCAGAGCTTTTGCGTTTCATGGTTATCTGCCGATTGAACCGGGGAACGTGCCAAGAAACTGAAAACATTGGAGCAGCGTGTGTATGCTGAAAATCAGACACAACTTTTCATTGAGACGCCTTACCGGAATCATAAGATGATAGAAGATATTTTGTTAAACTGTCGTCCTCAAACAAAGCTTTGTATTGCTGCCGATATTACATGTGAAGGAGAGTATATACAGACGCGTACAGTGAAGGACTGGAAGGGACATGTGCCTGAATTGTCTAAGATTCCCTGTATTTTTCTCTTATATAAATAACGCCTTTCAGGTGTTCATATTCATCTTCGAAACAGCTACTGAAGAAGCCTTTTCCCAAGTTTTCCTCTATCTGTTTGAAGCTCCATAGCTTACTGTTCTTAAAGCGAGGGGTACAAAGGATGGAATCATCCTTGATATCAACGATGAATAAGTAGATAAGACGATTGGTTACTTCATTCTCAAAGTGATAAACGATATTGAACTCTGGCTTGATATCTTTTCGTGCGGGAAAGCATTGTTAATCAAACGGGTGGCACCCGCCTCTAAAGATTCTCCATATCGGAGATAACATTCCATGGGAATGTCCACTTTTCCTTTGTCCAAAATGGCTGTTGACGGTCTGTCGCAAAGGAACAGCATTCCATGAGTGGATATGGCAATTCTTATCACCGGATTGATGTATGCGTTCTTATAATTAACAGCTTCTATCGCAGGGGTTTTCCCGATCACGTCTCCTTTTGTATTCACAATAGGAACATATTCTGTGTGAGACATTAGGTGATTGAAGAAACGGATAGCGATCTGGTTGAACAGGATGCTCATAAGAAAGACAGTAGGAGGTAACACTTTATAGAGTACAAACAGACTTGTCTTACTTAGTGGGTTTTGGAAAATGACGGTGATGCTGATTATAATAAAATGCAGTATTCCGAAAATCAAGGCAATGCGAGCAGATACAACGGCGGCTTCTGCTCCCTGAGCATATAAACGTTTGTTGCAAGAACCTATCTGTTTTAAGAAGTGGTTGATAAACCTTTTCTTATGCATATAAAGACTTAGCATTGGAATGAGAATACTGACTTCCAGAGTAAGCGGGAGCGCACCGGGGGAACATAATCACCAGGAATGAGAGCTGCTACGGATAATAGTGCCAGCACTCCGGTCGCTATATAGAGGATAAAATTAGGAATTAACAATCCTTTACGTCGATAAGAAAGGTATATTCCTATAATACCTATACCTGTACCGATGTAAATAGCCGTGTCTTGCGTTATAAGTTCACACAATAAAATGGAAATAATAACGGGGATAAAACCCAGCGACATGTTAAATGCGGAAGAAAGTATTCCTTTATGATCCATCTCTATATTTATGTTTATTTGTCGGTTCTATCTATAAAACAAATAGTGTATGTGTTTTGTTTGCTAACGAATATGTTTCTCTGCATGGTAGGAGGAACGAACAAGGGGAGCACTCTCTACGATGTTGAATCCTTTCTCTAAACCAACTGTTTTATATTTCGTGAATTGCAGCGGAGTGATGTATGCCACAACGGGATAATGCCGATGACTCGGTTGCAGGTATTGCCCTATGGTAAGAATCTGGCAACCGGTTGCTAACAGATCGTCCATCAATGTTTCGACTTCCTCCGGAGTTTCACCCAGTCCGACCATTATGCCGCTTTTAGATTTGACTCCTTTTCGGAAATATGTCTGATAACCTGTAAGCTTGTATCATAATTTGCTGCACTGCGGACTAGTGGACTAATGCGGCGCACAGTTTCCATATTGTGTGATATGATGTCGGGCCGGCGTCAATTACTAAATCTACTAACTCCATTCTGCCTTGAAAATCCGGAATCAGTACTTCAATGGTTGTCTGTGGATTCAACCGTTTTATTTCCCGGATGGTACGTGCCCAATGCTCTGCACCCAAATCAGGTAAATCATCCCGGTCTACAGAGGTGATGACGGCATGATCCAATTTCATCAGTGCGATGGATTCTGCTACATGGGTAGGCTCGTTTGCATCTAACGGATGGGGACGTCCTGTCTGTGTGTTGCAAAATTTACAGCTACGCGTGCAGATGTCACCGCCAATCATGAAGGTGGCTGTTCCTTTTCCCCAACATTCCCCCATATTAGGGCAACGCCCACTGCTGCATATCGTGTGCAAGCAGTGGGAGTCGACAATTCGCTTTGTTTCGGTGTATCGTTCGTTGGCACCGATATTAATTTTCAGCCATTCGGGCTTACGTACTCTATCCGTCATTATAAGTTGTTCAAGAAGAAGTTGGTCAACCGTGTGTACAAGTGTTGGCGGGTGTTGCCACCATATATTCCATGATTACGGTTCGTGTACACTTGCATATCAAATTGTTTTCCAAGCTGAACTAACTGTTCGGCATATTCTGCACAGTTCTGGAAGTGAACATTGTCATCTGCCATACCATGTACCAGCAACAGATTGCCGTGCAGCTTGTCGGCCCGTGTGAAAGCGGATGATTCTTTGTATCCTTCTGCGTTTTCTTTCGGAGTGCGCATGAAACGTTCGGTGTAAATCGTATCATAGAAACGCCAGTCGGTCGGTGCGGCTACTGCTACTCCGGCTTTGAATACGGGAGTTCCTTCGCTCATACTCATCAATGTCATGTATCCGCCATAGCTCCATCCCCAGATACCGATCCGGTCTTTGTCCACATACGGCTGTTTGCCTAAATAAAGAGCTGTTTCGACCTGGTCTTTGGCTTCTTTCACGCCAATTTTGAGATAAGTACATTTCTCAAAAGCTTCTCCACGGCCTCCAGTGCCACGACCATCTACACATACCACGATATAACCGAGGCTTGCCATGTATGTCTCCCAACTGATTCCCCAAGTATCCAATACCTGTTGGGAACCCGGGCCGCTATATTGATACATCAGTACCGGATATTTTTTGGATGCGGAGAAATTAACCGGTTTCATCATCCAGCCATTCAACTTCACGCCATCTGTAGTCTGGAAAGTAAAGAACTCTTTTTGTGGTACTGCATATCCGGACAATGTTTGCTTCAACGCATCATTTGTAATAAGCGTTTTGAGCGTTTTGCCTGAATTATCGTTCAAGGTAACCAACATAGGAGTATCCAAGCTGGAGAACTTGTTCATGTAATACTTCATCGATTTGCTGAATAACGGCGTATTGGTTCCTTCACGTTGAGACAACTTGGTCTTTTTACCTTTCTTATCTATTTTATAGACAGCCTTGCGCAGAGGACTCTCTTCGTTGCTGGTATAATAGAAAGAACCATCTTCTTCATCATATCCCAGAAAATCTTTCACCTCAAACTTACCGTTAGTAACCTTTTTAATCAAGTTACCTCCCATGCTATACCAATAGAGATGACTGTAACCGTCACGTTCGCTAAGCATGCTGAAATATTCGGGATAGAACTGGATGTTATCGAAAATATTCTCCTTTATGTAATAAGGAGATTCATCACGGAGCATTAGTTTGCAAAGTGTTGAGCGAGGATCGGCAAAGTAGAGGTCGAAACGATCCTGATGGCGGTTCAATGTCATGATAGCCAATTTGTTGGCATCCTTTGTGAAACGGATGCGTGGAATGTATCCATCTGCATCCAGCGGGAGTTTCATCGTACGGGTGACGTGTGACTTGATGTCATACGTGCGTACTTCTACTTTCGAATTGGGGTATCCGGCTTTCGGATACTTGTAGGTATATTCACCCGGATAATCTTTTAAGGCATCAATACGGGGTGCCTGTCCGGCAAATACCGGAAAAGAGTAGGAGGGAACTTCTGACTCATCGAAGCGGATGAAAGCGATCTGTGTATTATCAGCGCTGAATTCCAAAAGCACGGTCGAAACCGAACTCTTCTTCATACACCCAGTCGGGGATGCCGTTGATTACAGAGTTCTGTTTGCCATCCTCCGTAATCTGGCTTTCACTGTTGCCATAAAGCAGCTTAACAAGAAATATGTTATTGTTGCGGACAAAAGCAATCATTGTACCGTCTGGAGAAAAGACGGGGACCTGTTGAGGTCCACCGTCAGACAGCCGTTCAATAATGTTGTTTGTCGTAACGCCCTTATCATTTCGTTTCAAAGGGTAAATGTAATGTACAGCTGTGTATGAATGCCTATATATAGGTGTCGTTTTAGTAGCAATCAGCAATTTCTGACCGTCGGGCGAGAATTGGTAACTGTCGAAGTTCTTGAAGTCACATTCGCGTGTGGTATTTACATCGAAAATCACTTCTACTTTCTCGCCTGTCTTGAAAAGAGTATTTAATGATTTGCGTGCCGTCAGCGTTCATCTGTGTGTAGTGTTCGCCATCAGGCATAGGGATTACTCCCTGAATATTTTCCGGGCGGAAACGTCCGGAAGTAATATCTTTTAAATCGAGTGCCTTTTGTCCTTGTGCCATTCCGGTCAGACAGAGAAGGCAGAGTAATAAAGTGATGCTGATCTTTTTCATCTGCGTTTATAATCGGTTTTGGTTTTTAATTCGTACTTGCAAAAGTAACAATAAACTTAGATTCAACAAAGCCTGACCGATTTTATATAGATTTGATAAGGATTATTGGGTGAGATTCAATATCTTTGTGAAAAGTACTTTAAACATTACCACTATGAATTCAAAAAGAGAAAAGACTTGCAATATGCTTCTGTCTTCTTATTGGCCGTAGCATTGACATTCCTGTTGGGGAAGGGGGATAATCTGTGGTTGGTATCGTGGGGTGACTTGATACCGAGTTTGTTTGTGCTGTTCATAGCAGGTGATTGTTTACATAGTTCCCTGCTTCGTATCAAACGTGGCGAAGAGGAGGGAGGAGCCCGGTGGAGTACTTGTTTCACTTTCCTGGTATTCAGCATTATTTTTATGGGCGACTTGTTCTACATTGGCAACTTTATTGTGAATAAACTGTGGGGCTAAAGGATTAGTAGAAATTCTGCTTCACAGGTATTTAATAGTAGATTCTTCTTCTTAACTATAGCTTTTAGTTTACTTTAACTAGATAAATTAGTTTATGAACTAAAACTTTTCGTTATTTGCAGCAAACAAAGTTGCAGATATGAGAGGATTAACAGCAAAAGAAGAAGAAATCATGGGCTTTTTTGGGAAAAAGGTCCCTTGTTCGTGAAGGAAATGTTGGCTTTCTATGAAGATCCCAAGCCACATTTCAATACACTATCTACGATTGTGCGTGGGTTGGAAGAAAAAGGTTTTCTAGCTCATTATACTTTCGGAAATACCTATCAATATTATCCGTAGTCAGTGAAGAAGATTTTCGTAAAGGAACGCTGCGGAATGTGATTAGTAAGTATTTTAATAATTCTTACCTGAATGCCGTTTCTTCTTTGGTTAAAGAGGAAGATATTTCCTTGGATGAATTGAAACAGCTCATCGAGGAAGTGGAACAGGCTGACAAAAACACTAATCTATTAAACGAAAATCTATGCTATGGGAGTTTTCTTCATTTATATATTAAAATCATCTGTTTGTCTTGTTCTGTTTTACCTGTTTTTCCGGTTATTACTTAGCAAGGAAACCTTTCATCGTTTCAATCGTATGGCTTTATTGGGAGTGTTGTTCTTTTCATTACTCATTCCTTGTATCGAAGTAACTACCCGGCATCAGGTTGAAGTGCAGCAGGCTGTGCTCTCCATTGAGCAATTGTTATTGATGGCAGAGTTGGAGGCTACCCTGCCAATGTCGGTGCAGTGCAGGAGACGTCGGCTATATCTTGGGTACAGATTGTTCTGCTGGTCTATCTGGCGGGTATTCTGTTTCTTGTCTGTCGCAATATCTATTCTTTGATTTGTCTCTTCCGGTTGGTACATTCCGGCAAACATGAGAAGTTGGAGAAAGGGGTTACACTTGTGGTGCACAATCAGGAGATAGCTCCGTTCAGTTGGATGAACTATATTGTCATCAGCCGGAAAGACCTGGAGGAAAACGGGAGGAAATCCTTATTCATGAAATGGCTCATATCCACCATCGTCATTCAGTAGATTTATTGGTGGCGGATATTTGCATCTTTTCCAATGGTTCAATCCTGGTGCATGGTTGTTGAAACAGGAGTTGCAGAACATTCACGAATATGAAGCGGACGAGACCGTCATTAATGAGGGTGTAAACGCGAAAAGAATATCAACTATTATTAATAAAAAAAGCCGTTGGCACAAGGCTCTACTCTATGGCCAACAGCTTTAATCACAGTAAACTTAAAAAACGTATCACTATGATGTTAAAAGAAAAATCGAATCCGTGGGCACGGTTGAAGTATTTGTATGTACTTCCGTTGGCAGCTATTGCAGTAACTGCTTTTGCCCGTCCTGAAATCTCTGAAAAAATGGAAGAAATTTCTGCTGTCAAAGTTAATGATTTGGCGGAAATTGTGCAAGAAAAAGGTGCTGCAAGATACAGTAAAAGTATCTAAAGACGAGAAGAAAGATGATTTGGTGGTGTCCGGCGTGAAATCGAAAGAGGAGGAAGAAATTGTTATTTTTGAGGTTGTAGAGCAGATGCCGGAATATCCTGGGTGGTATGAGTGCACTGCAAAAATATCTGTCGGAGAAAATAGCTGGTTCTCCGATGAAGGTAAAGTGGGCGGTAGAGTGATGGTAGGTTTCACTGTGGCTGAAACCGGGAAGATAAAAGATGTACGTGTACTTCAGTCGGATGAAGCGTCATTAAATCAGGAAGCCGAAAGAATTGTCAGTGAAATGCCGGATTGGATTCCCGGAAAGCAACGAGGCAGACCTGTACCAGTGAAATATACTGTCCCTATAAGATTTGGGAATATCAGATTTGCAGAGAATAAGCAGCCTCTGATTTTTGCTGATGGCAAGGAGATTAGTATGGATGCTATGGAAAAGCTGGACCCGTCAACAATAGAAAGTATATCTGTGTTGAAAGATTCTACTTCGATAAAAGTGTATGGTAAACGGGGTGCGAACGGGGTGATACTTGTGAATACTCAACGAGGCAGTAAGACTAAAATACAGAATAAAAATCAGTTTTTCACAAAAAACAACCAGTACAGATGCTGTTCCCGATTTTCCGGTTAGTGGAACTGTTGTTGACGAGCAGGGGCGTCCGAAGGCTGGAGTCAGCATTATTGTGCCTAATACAAATCATGGTACGATAACGGATATAAATGGTCATTTTAGTCTGAAAGCAATGAAAGACGGCAATCTGTGGTTCTCATTTATTGGATATAAGCCAGTAAAAGCTTCTGTATCTTCTACGATGAATATACGAATGGAGCAGGAAGTGGTTGACCTGTTTCCTGAACTTTCAGGCAGTGTGAAAAATGGAAATTCAGGGTTTAAGGTGAATAATGGTGTAACTGTGCATGGGATAAAAGGCGAAGAGCCTTTAGTCATTATAGACGGAAAGAAGCTATGGAGAAAGATGCGTTGTCTAAGCTTGCGCCAGACCATATAAAAAGTATTTCTGTGCTGAAAGATAAATCAGCACAGGTTGTCTACGGAGACAAAGGAAAGAATGGGGTGATTATTGTAGAAATGTTGACGGATGATGAATATCAGGCCCGTCAGAACAAAAAATAAGAGAAATCATGTATTGATTTGTTGACGGAGGTACGCCAGTATCTCCGTTTCTTGTTCCGGATGGAACCAACGTATTTCTTCATCTCTTTTGAACCAAGTCATCTGTTTACGCGAATAAATGCGGGAGTTTTGCTTGATTTTGTCTATAGCAAAGGGGAGTTCCCATTCTCCATCCAGATACTTGAACAGTTCTTTATAGCCTACTGTATTGAGCGAATTGAGGTGACGATAGGGAAGTACGGAACGTACTTCTTCCAATAATCCTTCCTCCATCATCTGGTCTACCCGACGGTTGATACGGTCATAAAGTTCTTCCCGATCACGAGTCAGGCCGATTTTCAGAATACGGAAAGGACGGTTTTTTTTGTTGGGTGCGAAAAGAAGTATAAGTGCGTCCGGTCATATAGCAAATCTCCAACGCATGAATTACCCGCTTGGGATTCTTTAGATCTACAATCCGGTAATATTCCGGATCTAACAGGCGAAGTTCTGCGCAGAGTTGTTCAAGGCCTTCCTCTTCATACTTTTGCAGCATGAGCTGACGGGTTTCCGCATCAACGGTAGGAATATCGTCAATTCCCTTGCAGATAGCGTCTACATACATCATTGAACCACCTGTGAGAATCACGACCTCGTGTTGCGTAAATAATTTCTCCAGAATTTCCAACGCTTCTGTTTCGTATTGGGCAGCGCTGTAATAGTCTGTGAGGTGGAGTGTACCAACCAATTGATGGAGGGACACGTTTAAGTTGATCGGGAGTAGGAGCTGCCGTGCCTATTTTTAATTCGGCATAAAGCTGTCTCGAATCGGCAGATACAATGCTTGTCTGAAATGTTTCTGCCAAGCGCAGGCTCAACTCCGTTTTCCCACACCTGTAGGACCTATAAGAACAATGAGAGTAGGCATGAGATTTTTAAGTATTAAGTATAGAAGTATTAAGTATTAAAGCGTACGGGACTAAAAAAATATTAGGTATTAACTGCCTGGCACTACATAGCAATTAATACCTAATACCTGGTACTTAATACTTAGAATTTTTCTTCTTCGTATGGAGTACTTGCGTCGCCACCTATGTCAAATCCTTCCTGATCGAAGTCTTCCATGTCGAAGTCCTGATCGCCGTAGAAATTTTCGTCCAGGTCGAGCGAGCCTCCTGTAGCAGCCATTTCTTCAAAGTCAACAGTCTGTTTAGGAGCTTCTCCGGCTTTCTTAGTACATTTAGCACCATTCATATCTTTACCGGTGATGATTTCTGTGAGTTCGATGAAGAAACAACGTTCTGTCATGTAGTCGAACACGTACAGCAGGAGTTTTTGTTTTTCGTCCTCTATCAATTCGCTGACCGGAGTTTCTTTCATTACCCAGCTATCCATTTCCGGATTGTCATCCATTTCTTCCAAAGTCACTTCTTTTCCTTTTTCCCAATCATCGTCGCAGATAAAGAAGGAGGTCATCTGGTCGTTTGCGTACCCTACTGATTTCAGTATTGCTTCATGGAAGTCAAAGAATGTAGCTTCCGGGTCAATTTGTATTTCTCTGACAAAATCGTCAACTTCATCAGATATGATAGTAAATCTGTATATCATAATATGACTATTTTGAACTGTTTATTTAATAATACCACGTTCTGAATTACGGATGAAATTGATGATGTAGTCAATCTCCGGGCTCTTCTCGACTTCATCTTCAATTTTTTCAATGCATCTGTTGTATTCAAACCGCTCTGGTAGATGATACGATATGCATTGTGAATATTTTCAATCACTTCGTTGGGAAGCCGCGACGGCGCAAGCCGATGATATTGATGCCGCTGAAAGCGATTGGCTCGCGTCCTGCAATAATATAAGGAGGAATATCCTTGCTGAAACGGCATCCGCCCTGAATCATTACATGACTGCCTACATGACAGAACTGATGCATCAATACATTGGCACTAACAATAGCGTTATCATCAATGACGATTTCGCCTGCCATCTTGGTAGAGTTACCAATGATACATCCGTTACCCACCAGCGCATCGTGTGCTACGTGTACACCCTCCATCAATAAATTGTTATTTCCCACAATCGTGCGCCCTTTAGCTGCTGTACCACGGTTGATTGTTACATTTTCACGAATCAGATTATTATCTCCGATTTCGGCTGTCGATTCTTCACCGCGAAACTTGAGGTCTTGCGGAATGGCTCCGATAACGGCACCCGGAAAAATCGTGTTTCCGTTACCAATACGTGAACCGTATAAAATATTGGCGTTAGCCATAATTTTATTGTTGTCGCCGATAACTACGTTCTTATCTATAAATACAAAAGGCGCAATTTCTACATTTTCCCCGATCTTAGCTTCGGGATGGATATACGCTAAAGGACTTATCATGCTTTTAAATATCAATTATTACTTGTTTTTTACTATTTGTGCCATGAATTCCGCTTCGCAAACGACCTTCTCGCCGACGAATGCATAACCTTTCATCGTGGAGATACCGCGACGAATAGGTGCCAGCAGTTCTACGCGAAAGATGATTGTATCTCCCGGCACTACTTTCTGGCGGAATTTCACTCCATCTATTTTCATGAAATAGGTAGAATAACGTTCTGGATCATCGACAGAATTCAAGACGAGCAAGCCTCCAACTTGTGCCATTGCTTCCACTTGAAGTACTCCCGGCATAACGGGCTCCTGTGGAAAATGTCCCTGAAAGAAAGGTTCGTTAGCTGTGATGTTTTTGATACCTACAATGTAATTAGCACCAATCTCAATCACTTTTGTCAACCAGTTGGAAAGGATAGCGGTGTGGCAATAATTCGCGGATGCGGTTTACATCCATTACCGGCTCGCGGTTACAGTCGTAACTCGGCGCCTGTATTTCGTGCAAACGGATTTCTTTCCGCATTTGGCGTGCAAATTTATTATTGATAGTATGTCCGGGACGGGTAGCAATGATCCGGCCTTTTATCGGTTTGCCAATTAAAGCAAGGTCACCAATGACATCCAGCAGTTTGTGACGGGCACATTCATTTGGCCAAACTAACGGTTTGTGATTGATATAAGCCTAACTGGTCGGCATCCATGTGAGGAACTCTCATTACGTCCGCCAGCTTGTCATAACTTTCTTGCGACATTTTGCGCTCGTAGATTACGATTGCATTGTCCAGGTCACCCCCCTTAATCAATCCAGCGGAGAGCAGCGGTTCTATTTCACGAACAAAGACGAAAGTACGGCTGGCGGCCACTTCGTCTTTGAAATTATGCATATCCTCAAGTGTAGCAAACTGATTCGGGATAATGGTTGAATCGTAGGAAACAAGTACATTCAGACTAAAATTCTCGTCCGGAAGTACGATGATAGAAGAACCTGTTGATTCGTCCCGGAATTCAATTTTAGATTTGATGATATAAAAGTCTTTGACAGCGCTTTGCTCTTCTGTCCCTACACGTTCTATTTCTTGTACATAATATTGTGCACTACCGTCCAAAATCGGAAATTCCGGACCATTCACCTGGATAAGGCAGTTATCAATGCCCAATGCATAAAGGGCTGCCATACCATGCTCTACGGTACTTACTTTGACTCCGTTCTTTGATAACACGGTACCACGGGTGGTTTCCGTCACGTTGTCCGCTACTGCGTCGATAGTTGGTTGTCCTTCCAGGTCAATGCGTTGGATTTTATATCCGTGATTGTCCGGAGCTGGATTGAATGTTACAGTGAGATCAAGTCCAGTGTGAAGACCTTTCCCACTGAGTGAAAAGCTGTCTTTCAGAGTCTTTTGTTTCAACATTGGTTACTTATTTAATAGTTGTTTTAATTCTTCTATTTCTTTGCGCAAGTTACGCAGTTCTTTCTGCATATCCGGCAGGCTTCTTTGTGCAATGGATGATTTGAAATATTGTTTCAGTTCCATAGGAGGAGTTCCGATGAGCTGGCTACCGGACTTGATGTCTCCCGGCACACCTGATTGTGCGCCTAATCCAACTTTATCTCCTATTTTAGCATGTCCTGCAATACCTACCTGGCCACCGATCATACACCATTCACCCATTTTGGTAGAACCGGCAATTCCGGCTTGCGCAGCCATAACGGTATGCGAACCTATTTCATCATTGTGTGCTATTTGTATCAGATTGTCTAACTTGACACCGCTGTGTACTACCGTAGCTCCCATTGTAGCACGGTCTACACAAGTATTAGCACCTATATCTACTTTATCTTCCAGAATAACAATTCCGATTTGCGGAATCTTATCGTATCCGATTCGGGGTGGGAGCGAAACCGAATCCATCGGCTCCAATCACTGCACCTGAGTGAAGGATACATTCATTACCGATACGGCAGTCATGATAAACATTTACATTTGAGTAAAGAAGACAACCATTGCCTATCTTCACACCATCTCCAACGAAAGTATGCGGGTAAATTTGAGTATTATCTCCGATAACGGCGTTTTCGCCGATATAAGCGAATGCACCGATATATACATTTTCGCCGATCTTGGCACTGGGTGCGACAAAAGCCAATGAATCTATACCTTGTTTTTAGGCTTGCTCATCTCATAAAGATTGAGCAATTTAGCCAGACTTTCGTATGCATTGTCTACTTTGATAAGAGTAGCTTTAATTTCGTGTTCGGGAGTGAAGTCCTTATTAACCAGGACAATGCTTGATTGTGTCTCGTAGATATAAGGTGTATATTTAGGGTTCGACAGGAAAGAAATAGCTCCGGGCATTCCCTCTTCTATCTTAGCGAATGTGTGTACCGTTGCGTTTTCATCTCCAATGATTTCCCCTTGGATAAATGCTGCAATTTGCTTAGCCGAGAACTCCATGTCTTTTAATTTTAAATTAAATTAGTTCACAAATAACGGATTTTTTTTCAGATTTCCGTGTTATTGAATGAATATTTTATACTTATCTGTGTAATCTCTGATAGCAGAGATAGTATTTCTTTACCTTTTTGGACAATAATGAGATGTTTAGCATGTCCGATGCTTCGGCAATATTTTTGATAGTGCCGTCTTTGTAGATAATATCAATACTGTCATCTGCCGGGTCGTACATATTCTTTTCGATGCTGGGGGTAGAGACAAAATAGTTCGCTTCGGAAAGGGTTATGCCTAGTTGCTGGCTGATTTGCAAAGTTAATTTTTTTCTGTCCTCACTAATAGGTTCCGACGAAATTTCCACTTTAAAGATATTTCGGTTTATCATTCCCGTGCTTAAAGTAGAAAGTACCTTGTCTGTATGGGTGCTCCACACTTTCAAGGCTGTCCATATATCATTGTCGTCTAGCTGGATAAAATTCTCCAGACAGTCGGGATTGTTATAAAACTCCGTAGGATTGATATCATTGTAAAGGAAAAAACGCAATGCGGGTGATGCAAACAGTTCCACTCCTTGTGATGCCAGTTCTTTGGCACGTAATAGAGTACTAATCAGCATCTTTTCGTATGCGACGGATGTCTTATGCAGGTATACTTGCCAGTACATCAAGCGACGTGCCGTGAGGAAATTCTCGATAGAATAGATCCCTTTGGATTCGATAACGAGTCGGTCATCCGCTACATCAAGCATTTTGATAATTCGGGCGGAACCGATGTTTCCTTCTGTCACGCCTGTATAAAAGCTGTCACGGCGAAGATAATCGAGCCTGTCCATATCCAGTTGCCCGCTTACGAGTTGATGTAGAAAGCGTTTCGGATATTCGTCCTTGAAGATTTGGATGGCAAGACTAAGCTGACCGTCCATCTGTTTGTTCATCCGTTCCATCAGCATGAGGGAAATCTCTTCGTGGGAGACTCCTTTTACTATAGTATCTTCCAGTACATGTGAGAAGGGACCATGTCCTATATCATGTAACAGGATGGCCGCCTGTACAGCTTCCGCTTCGCTGTCAAAAATAAAATTACCTTTGGAGGCCAGTTGGGTGATAGCTTCACTCATCAGGTGAAAAGCACCTAAAGAGTGTTGGAAGCGGGTGTGTTGCGCACCGGGGTATACAACAGATGATAATCCTACTTGCTTGATGCGGGTAAGACGCTGCAAAAGGGGATGCCGTACAATGTCATACAGCAACCCCTTCGGGATATTAATAAATCCGAACACCGGATCGTTGATGATCTTTCTTTCGTAAGGCATTCGTTTCTTTTAGAGATTCTTTATCTCTTTTCAGAGTATTGCTTTCAGCTGTTCCGCCATTTGTGCCTGTACTTCTTGTGCGGCAGTGCGGGCAGCTTCGGCAAATTTCTCTGTCTTGTCCACGTAGATAATTCCACGGGACGAGTTAACAATTAACCCACAGGTACTGTTCATTCCATACTTGCAAACTTCTTCGAGCGAGCCGCCTTGTGCTCCGACACCCGGAACGAGAAGGAAGTGATTAGGAACAATCTTACGGATGTCTTCAAACGCACGTCCCTGAGTAGCGCCGACTACGTACATCATACGTTCGTCATTTGCCCATTCTTGTGATTTACGTAATACTTTCTCGAACAGACGTTCACCGTTTACATCTTCTGTTAGTTGGAAGTCATGAGAACCTTTGTTGGAAGTCAATGCCAACAGAATCACCCATTTACCTTCATAGGTGAGGAATGGAGTAACGCTGTCTTCGCCCATATAAGGAGCTACGGTTACCGAGTCTATGTCCAGTTCTTCAAAGAAAGTACGTGCATACATGGCAGAGGTATTACCGATGTCACCACGCTTTGCATCAGCGATGATGAATTGATCGGGATAGTTATCTTTGATGTATTTTACTGTCTTTTCAAATGCGATCCATCCTTTTACGCCCATGCTTTCATAGAAAGCCAGATTGGGTTTGTAGGCGATACACAAATCAGCTGTCGCGTCAATGATTGCTTTGTTGAATGCGAAGATCGGATCTTCTTCTTTCAACAGATGTTCGGGAATCTTCTTGATATCGGTATCAAGCCCTACGCAAAGGAATGATTTCTTGCGTTTTATGTTTTCAAATAATTGTTGCTTATCCATCTTATTATTTACTATTATACAATTTACTATTGACTATTTCTAAGAAATCATATTCAACTATCAACTCTTCATTTTTCTAAAGTTCGCTTTCTTTCAAGCGTTCCGCGTTTTCTGCTACGATCAGGTGGTCGATACAGTCTTGAATATCCCCGTCCATGAATGCAGCAAGATTATAAATCGTGTAATTGATGCGATGGTCGGTGATTCGTCCCTGTGGATAGTTGTAGGTGCGGATTTTAGCAGAACGGTCTCCGGTCGATACCATTGTTTTTACGCTTGGAGGCAATGTCATCGATGTATTTCTGATGTTCCTTGTCATAGATAAATGTACGGAGACGGGCCAAAGCACGTTCCTTATTTTTCGGTTGGTCACGCGTTTCGGTACATTCGATCAGGATTTCTTCGCTTACGCCTGTATTCGGATTCTTCCAGATATAACGCAGGCGTACACCGGATTCCACCTTGTTGACATTCTGTCCGCCGGCGCCACCGCTTCGGAAAGTATCCCATTTGATTTCTCCTTCGTTGATGACTACATCGAATTCTTCAGCTTCGGGGAGTACGGCTACCGAAGCGGCGGAAGTATGCACACGTCCTTGTGTCTCTGTGGCCGGAACACGTTGTACGCGGTGTACACCCGATTCATATTTTAAAATTCCATATACATTATCGCCCGTGACACTACAAACAACTTCTTTGAATCCTCCTGCTGTTCCTTCGTTTGCATTGGAGACTTCCATCTTCCAACCTTTGGTTTCACAGAATTTGGCATACATACGAAAGAGGTCACCGGCAAAGATAGCTGCTTCATCACCTCCTGCACCGCCACGGATTTCAAGAATTGCGTTCTTGCTGTCTTGCGGATCGGCAGGAACAAGCATCAGTTTGATTTCTTCTTCCAATACCGGAAGGCGCTCTTGACTATTGTCCATTTCTTCTTTCGCCATCTCGCGCATTTCAGCATCCGATTCATTAGCAAGGATATTTTTAGCTTCTTCAATATTACCCAGTAATTGGATATATTCTTTCCTTGCTTTCATCAAGTCGTCTAATTCCTTATATTCTTTAGTCAACTTGACATAACGTTTTGATCGGCAATCACTGCCGGGTCTGTGATAAGGGTAGATATTTCTTCAAAACGGGCTACAAGTCCGTCTAGTTTTTCTAATATGGTACTGTTATCTGCCATTCTTTAGTATCTGAATTCTCCGAACTCGCTTTTAATGATTAATTCTGTCTGGTCACATGCTTCGACACGTCCTACAATCTGTGCCGGAATACCGAATGACTCGGAAATAGCGATCACTTCTTCTGCATGTTCCGGTGACAAATAAACTTCGAGACGGTACCCCATATTGAATACTTTGTACATTTCCGCCCAGTCTGTACCGCTCTGTTCCTGGATCGTCTTGAACAAAGGAGGAACAGGGAAAAGATTATCTTTTACTACACGTACGTTTTCTACAAAATGCAGAACTTTAGTTTGTGCACCACCGGAGCAGTGTACCATTCCGTGGATTTCCGGACGCAATGCATCAAGCAATTTCTTGACTACTGGTGCGTATGTACGAGTAGGGGAGAGCACTAACTTACCTGCATCAATTGGAGAGTCTTCTACACTGTCTATCAATTTTAACTTGCCGGAGTAAACTAATTCTTCAGGAACGGCGGCATCATAGCTTTCCGGATATTTTTCAGCAAGATATTTTCCGAATACATCGTGACGGGCACTTGTCAAACCATTGCTGCCCATACCGCCATTATAGTATTCTTTTTCGTAAGTAGCTTGTCCGTAAGAAGCCAAACCAACGATCACGTCACCCGGACGGATATTGGCATTGTTGATAACGTCTGAACGTTTCATGCGGCAGGTTACGGTAGAGTCTACGATGATCGTACGAACCAAGTCGCCGACATCAGCAGTCTCGCCACCGGTTGCGTATACCCCTACACCCATTTCACGGAGTTCAGCCAGCAATTCATCTGTTCCATTGATGATGGCGGAGATTACTTCTCCGGGAATCAACAGTTTATTACGTCCAATGGTAGA
>VOFC01004295.1_pt1 | contig 31633 bp, 62 predicted proteins | sample 5384161 | NCBI WGS metagenome assembly VOFC01 (sample SAMN12384722, study PRJNA508395) | human gut metagenome | isolation source: healthy gut B | host: Homo sapiens
AATTGTTCGAGCGTTAACTCATTACCGTCGTCTGACGATTTATTCTTGTAAATTGACAGGTTATAATGTCTTCTATCATAACCCTGCACTTGGTTTTCTTATTCAGTTCTCAAGGTCTTTGTCTCTCTTAAGACAACTTCTATATTCTAGCAAATCTAGAATGTCTTGTCAACACTTTTTTTGAAGTTTTTTACTTCTCGTGTCCGCTGTCTCTCGCGAAACAGCTTATTTATAATATCATCTGACCTGTCTTGTCAATAACTTTTTTAAAGTTTTGGAACCTTTCAAGTTTTGGCAAGTCAGTTAAGACAACTTTTATATCTTAACACCCAAATTAATGCTTGTCAATAGGATTTTGCAAAAAATAAAGGCACGTCTCTCAACCTACTTCCTTTATTTTTAATTATTTAGCTTCAATCAAACCGTAGTTTCCGTCTTCCTCGTTTATAGAGAACATTAGTTGTATGATCTTCACTATCTGTATAGATAAAGAAGTCATGCAACAACTCCATTTGAAGGATGGCTTCTTCAACATCCATTGGTTTCAACTCAATGTTTTTAGTTCTTACAACTTCAAACAGCTGGTGCTTCTTCAACTTGTTCGTTATTAAAATCAGCTGAGAACACTTCTCCTGTTGGAACTTTTTCACGATGCTTACGTGCAATTTTTTGTTTTATTTTTACGGATTTGTCTTTCAATCTTATCAACCACCAGGTCAATAGAACCATACATATCTTGCGAAACATCTTCTGCTCTTAGTGTTACAGAACCTGTTGGAATAGTAACCTCTACTTTAGCTGTCTTTTCGCGATAAACCTTAAGATTTACACGTGCATTCAATTCTTGGTCTTCGTTGAAGTATTTTTTCAACTTTGCTAAGTTTACTTTCAACATAGTCACGAAGTGCTTCAGTTACTTCGATGTTTTCGCCACGGATACTATATTTAATCATAAAAAGACCTCTTTTCTCGCTTGTTAGCGTTTTCTTTATCTATATTATATCCTTTTTTCATGAAAAATTTGCAAGGATTTTTATTATCTAGCTAGTGAAAAGGTCAAAACTTCTTTAATACCAATAGCTTCTAATAGTTGAACCATCTGATATAAAGTAGATCCTGTTGTATAGATATCGTCCACTATAATAATCTTATCTGGTACATCTATACCTTTCTTGAGACAGAAGGCATTATCTTGACTTAAACGCTCCTTGCGTGTTTTCGATGATTGCTTCTCAATATCTCTTTTCTCAAAGATATCCTGATAGGGAATTCCCTCTATCAATCCCTCAACTTGGTTAAATCCTCTTTCTGCCAAGCGTTCTTCCGATAATGGGACCGGCACTATGGTAAAACCTTTCGTCAAAAATGGTTTTAAGTTATTTTTATATCTTGTTGAAATATTTTTCTAAGACAATAGTCTCCCATAAATTTATAGCGGCTAAAATAATCTTTTCATGTTTTCTTCATAACGATAAATGGCAAGGTGCTTAGGAATATAGCCTTTTTTCATCCAAAGTTTACAATCAATACAGGTCTCTCTATGTAACTCCTTATTACAATTTTGACATCTTTCTTTTGAAAGTTTTTTTTAAACTGATTTTTACAAGATAAGCAGGAGTACTCTTCTCTCTGGTTAAACGTAATCAGGTCTCTTAATTTTGGTAGTGATTCAATCCAATCATTACATAGCAGACACTTCATTGTTAAACCCTCCTTTTTATTCATAACCTTTATTTCTTCTCGACACCGAAGCATAGATTTGGATAGTCCTTCATGAAAGAAATAAAAGCTTTCCTGTCGGTCTATCTGGGGATCTTCCAACTCGACCTCCTATCTGAATAAGACTCGAACTAGTGTATAAGTGATGATTTGCCATACAAACAAAAACATCTACTTGTGGAAAGGTTACACCACGTTCAAGGATAGTTGTTGTCACTAAGATGGATAGTTCTTTTTCTCGGAACTTCTCTACAATAGTTGAACGCTCCTCGCTTTTTGAAGAAACAAAGGCCATTTTTTCATCTGGAAGATATTTTTTGTAGAATATTGGTAAACTTTTCACCTATCGCTATATTTGGAAAAAAAGATTAGTAAAGGGAATTTGGATTTACGTTGCTTTTTTTATCTGATAAAGAAGGGGTCTTGGAAGCTTGCCTCTCATTAGAGATTTTTGTAATCTGCCCTGCCAACAGAATTTAGGAAGTACTAAAGGATTTCCATGGAAACGTCTGGCAAGGTGATGCTTTTCTAAAGTTCCAAGTCGAACTTGCTCTTCCAAAGATATTGTAGAAGTCGCTGTTAAGTAAATATAGCGACCGGTTTCCTTCTTTGCCTGCTCCACAGCATGATTTAACATGACATTTCCTACAAAAGGGAATGCATCAACCTCATCAACGATTACTAGGTCAAAGTTCTGGTAAAACTTTAGTAATTGATGGGTGGTAGCTATTACAAGCGGACTACCATCATATGGTTCACTCTCAGCATGAAGCAGAGAAATACTACAAGTAAAATCCCTCTGCATACGTAGAAATAACTCTCGACAAACATCAACGCGAGGACTTGCGATAGCTACACGACCTTTATTTCCAAGAACATAGGCAACGATTTTATAAATCATCTCGGTCTTCCCAGCACCAGTCACAGCATGTACGAGGCTGTCTTTCTGTTTTTGATATGTTTCTAAAAAGCTTCTCTGAGACCTCAGCTTGATAGGGAGTCAGTTCTCCTAACCACTTCAAAACAGGAAATTCAATTTCTGATGTTTTGGAAGGAAAATAATAAAGTTCTTTTTCCTTCTTGGTTTCTACCAAAGACAATACATGCTCTACAATAATACTGACCTCCCGGTAATTGCCAATCTTCCTCTATCCGACTGTAACATCTTTTACATCTAAGTTGTTTATCGACCTTTATCATGCTTTCTAATGTAAAAGCCTCTGGGTGATAGTTCACTGGCAACTGCTCTTTCGTAAATAGTCGTCCATAATATTCTTTAGGTACCATATCTTTCTATTCGAAAATATGTTTGAATTCATCTTTTATGATAAAATTTTTTTTATGGATTACAAAACTATTGCCAACGATGGAATCGTTGAAGAAGAAATAAAAAATCTCGTTTTATTTGTCACTTGAAACGTATTATCAGTGAGGAAGAAGGGAGAGAGTATATCGCTCAGATTAAGAAAAAGAGCATCACAAGGCTAATCACTCTTGCTCTGCAATGATTGTTGGTGATGATGGTCAAATTAAGCGTTCGAGTGATGATGGCGAACCTTCTGGAACAGCTGGTGTGCCTATGCTTACTGTTCTAGAAAAACAAGGACTTACTAATGTCGTAGCAGTTGTGACTCGTTATTTTGGAGGAATCAAACTTGGGACAGGTGGTCTTATCCGCGCTTACTCTGGTAGCGTTGCCCATGCTATTGAAGAAATTGGTCGAGTCGAAGTCAAGGAATTAACAGGACTAACCGTAGAGTTAACCTACTCTCAGTACCAAGTTTTCTCCAACTTTCTTGAAAAAGAAGGACTCCAAGAATTTGATACAACTTTCTTATCAGATGTTTCTACTACTTTATTTGTCGAAAAGTCTGAGATTGAAAAACTTGGTCAGGAACTAACCGAATTCTATCAAGGGAAAGTTAATTATGAAAAATCTGGAAAGAAAATCGTTGAAATTCCTATCTGATAGTTAAACGTTATCACAGTGATAAAGAAGATGTATTTTACAAGTTGAGCCTACCGTCGTATACTTAAAACCATCAATCAAAGATTAAGAGGATTTTAAATATGACAATTTACAACTCAATCACTGAACTTGTTGGAAAAACACCTGTTATTAAACTTAACTCTATTGTTCCAGAAGGATCAGCAGATGTTTACGTAAAACTCGAAGCCTTTAACCCTGGTTCTTCAGTTAAAGACCGTATTGCTCTTCGTATGATTGAAGATGCTGAAAAAAGCTGGTACGATTAAACCTGGTGATACCATTGTTGAACCAACTTCAGGTAATACTGGTATCGGTCTTGCTTGGGTCGGTGCTGCTAAAGGCTATAAAGTTGTTATCGTAATGCGTGATACAATGAGTGTTGAACGTCGTAAAATCATCCAAGCTTATGGAGCTGAACTTGTATTGACTCCTGGTAGCGAAGGAATGAAGGGTGCGATTGCTAAAGGCTAAAGAAGTTGCTGCTGAACGCAATGGTTGGGTACCTCTTCAATTTGCTAACCCATCAAACCCAGCTGTTCATGCGGCTACAACTGGCCAAGAAATTCTTGAAGATTTTGGTGCAGAAGGTTTGGATGCCTTTTGTTGCTGGTATTGGTACTGGTGGTACTATTTCAGGTGTTTCAAAAACCCTTAAGGCTGCTAATCCAAATATCAAGGTTTATGGTATTGAAGCTGACGAATCTGCCGTCTTGAATGGTGATAAACCAGGACCACACAAAATCAAGGTATCTCAACTGGTTTCATCCCTGACCTTGGATACAAAATCATATGACAGTGTTGTCCGTATTCCTTCTGATGAAGCTATCGCAACATCACGTACATTGGGTAGCCAAGAAGGTTTCCTAGCTGGTATCTCATCAGGTGCTGCTATTGCTGCCGCCCTAAAGGTTGCTGCTGAACTTGGTGAAGGTAAAAAGTCTTGACACTCTTGCCTGACAACGGTGAACGCTACCTCTCTACAACACTTTACGATTTTTCAAGACTAATAAAAAGAAGCTGGAACATAATGTTCTAGCCTCTTTTTATTGCATAAAAGTTCAAGCCTGTAGTTCATTAATTACTAGAAAAAGCAAGGATTATAATCTCATTTCCACTAAACTGTTCCTACAAACTTTCTATTTTTTAGGATAACTGAAGTCTAAAGAATTTGTTTTATCTTCTTTATTAGTCTAACTCTTTTTGCTTCTGTTTCTACAATTTCAGTAATTGTAAATCCTGCTTCTACAAAAACTTTCTTGAGTTTTCAATTCCAACCTCTCCTTCAACTTGGAGTTCGACACGAAGTACGGTGTCATTTTTAGGGTGCAACAATTGTACGTTCGATGTTGAGATTTTCACTAGCGATAAGGTTCGCAATTTTTTCCAAAACACGTGGAGTATCAGGAACTTCCAACCCAATACAATTCCCGCTTGACCATAACCAGAAATTTCCAAGAAAGCACGAAAGACATCTTTATCTGTGATAATTCCTGAAATTTGGTCATTGTCCACAACTGGAAGGACTCAACCTTATTTTGAAGCATGATATAGATTGCATCCTCAAGGCTAGCATATTTGGAAACTGTAAGGACATTCTTAATCATGATATCTCCTACCTTTGTCTTATTAAGGAGATAGTTCATTTCATAAATTGACAAGCTTGTTGCTTTTGATGGTGAAGCCTCCGCCATTGTACCTTCTGTAACAAGCCCAACGAGTTTATCGTGTTCAATTACTGGCAAACGGCGCAAACCTTTATCACGCATAATATCTGCAGCTGCTGCAACTGTTGTTTCTGGTGAGACATAAACTACACGTTTCGTCATAAAATCTTTTACTGCCATGTTTCATTTTCCTCCGAATGATTTCTTACTTGTATTATACCACACTAATTGTAACCGATTGCAATATTTTACTGAAAAATTAGTATTTTACAATCAGCATAAGACGATAGAAAAACGCCCTCGGGCGCTTTTTTCTTATCCTCCAAGATAGGCTTTACGAACTTCATCTGATGCAAGAAGTTCTTCACCAGTACCTGAAAGAACCACTTTACCAGTTTCAAGAACATAACCACGGTCCGCAATTGACAAAGCCTTATTGGCATTTTGCTCGATCAAAAGAACTGTAGTTCCTTGTGCCTTAATATCTTCGATAATATCAAAAATTTCCTGAATAAAGATTGGAGCAAGTCCCATTGAAGGCTCATCCAAAAGCAAAAGTTTTGGACGACTCATAAGGGCACGGCCCATTGCAAGCATTTGTTGTTCACCACCAGAAAGTGTCGCTGCATCTTGATTCTTACGTTCTTCTAGGCGTGGGAAACGTTGGAAGACTTTTTTCAAGAGAGCTGCGTTCTCTTCTTTATTTGTATGAAGGAAAGCTCCCATTTCAAGATTTTCCATTACGGTTAATCCTGCAAATACATGACGTCCCTCAGGTACTTGAGCCAAACCTTCGGCAACAATCTTACGTGCTGGTGTTTTGTGGATGTCGTTTCCAAGATAAGAAATGGTTCCCTCAGTTGGACGAACAAGACCTGAGATTGTACGAAGAATTGATGTCTTACCTGCACCGTTAGCACCGATTAGAGTTACAACTACACCTTCATTAACTTCAAAGCTGACGTTTTTAACAGCTTCAATAGATCCATATTTAATTGAGAGATTTTCAACTTTCAACATTGCCATTATGCTTCACCTCCCAAGTAAGCTTCAATAACGCGTTTGTTATTCTTAATTTCATCAGGTGTTCCTTCTGCAATCAAGCGTCCGTATTCCAAAACATAGATACGCTCAGTAACATCCATGACCAAACTCATATCGTGTTCAATCAAGATGATTGTAATACCAGAAGTCTTTTTGAATTTGACGAATATGAGCAGTCAATTCAGCTGTTTCTTGTGGGTTCATACCCGCAGCTGGTTCATCAAGGAAAAGAATTTTTTGGTTCTGTTGCAAGTGCACGAACAATTTCCAAATGACGTTGTTGTCCGTAAGCTAAGTTTTTCGCAAGCGTATCTGCCTCACCATCCAAGTTGAAGATAGCCAAAAGTTCCATAGCTTTTGCTTTTAACTCTTCTTCACTTGAGTAGTACTTAGGCAAACGCAAAAAGAGATGCAAAGAAATTTGAAGGTTGCTTATTTGACAAACCAACAAGAACATTTTCAAGCACAGTCATGTCTTTGAAAAGACGGATATTTTGGAAAGTACGTGACAAACCGAGTGAAGCGATTTTATAAGGTGCTTTACCGTTTAGGACTGTACCATCAAAGTGTAACCGTTCCTTCACTTGGCTCATAGACACCTGTCAAAAGGTTGAACAAGGTTGTTTTTTACCAGCACCGTTTGGTCCGATAAGCCCAACCAACTCACCTTCATTGAGTTCCATTGAAACATCACCAACGGCAGTCAAACCACCGAAGTTTTTAGTCAGATTTTTAACTTCAAGAAGTGCCATTTTTATTTGCCCTCCTTAGATTTATTGAAGAATTTTGAGAGATAGAGTTCTTTTGTTCCAAGAAGTCCGCCTGGACGGAAGAGCATTACAAGAATCAAAGCCAAGGCGTAGATAATCATACGAAGGTTTGAAACGTTTTGGAGGAACATGTTGATAATACCAAGAACAACAGCGGCAATGATAGTACCTGTGATAGATCCAAGACCACCAAGAACGGCAATGATAAGGTAATCAATTGATTTCATGATAGTGAAATCTTTTGGCACAACTGTACCGATGTAGCTGACATAAAGTGAACCAGCAATCGATGAAATCATGGCACCAATAACAAAGATAAGAACCTTCATTTTTGTCACATTAACACCCATCGACTCAGCAGCAATTTCATCTTCACGAAGAGTGATTGCTTGACGTCCAGTTGCTGAACGCAAGAAGTTAAGTACCAAAATTGTAATGATTACCACAAAGAAATAAATTACAGGCCAACTTGTATAAGGAAGGATACCTGTCAAACCAGCAGCACCATTAGTCAATTCACCACCATTAACGATAATGATACGGATGATTTCAGCCATACCAAGAGTTGCAATGGCAAGGTAGTCCCCTTTCAAACGAAGGGTAGGTAGACCAAAGATAAGGGCAACAATAGCTGCGATGATGACACCGACAACCATTGAGAGGTAGAAACCGTCATATGTTGGCATCATACCAGTAATGATAGCTGATGAATAGGCACCAATTGCCATGAAACCAGCTTGTCCCAGTGTAAATTGTCCTGAGAAACCAAGAACCAGGTTAGTACCAAGTCCCATAAGGATTGAGATCCCAATTCCCATTAAGATTTGGATGTAGTAAAGGTTCATGATACCTGAAAGTTCAAGACCTTTCAAGATAAGGAAGAGCCCAATGATAAGACCAAACCAAATAAGGTTTACTTTTAGATTTTTCTTCATGTCTTACACCTTCTCTTTCACATTTTTACCGAGGATACCCGCTGGGCGAACCAAAAGGATAACGATCAAGACACCATAAACGATGGCATCACGGTAACTTGACAAACCAATTGCAGTTGATAATGTCTCCAAAATACCGATAACAAATCCACCAAGTGCTGCACCAGGGATAATACCGATACCACCAAGAACGGCAGCAACAAAGGCTTTAATACCTGGTGTCATACCCATAAGAGGTTCGATAGAGTTATAGTAAAGACCAATAAGGACACCCGCTGCCCTGCTAGTGATGATCCAAGAGCAAAAGTGAAGCTGATAGTGTTATTAACATTAATACCCATCAATTCAGCTGCATCACTGTCTACAGATACGGCACGCATAGCTTTACCCATCTTAGTCTTTTTAACAATCAATTGAAGAGCAACCATAAGGACAAGGGCAACTACCAAGATAAGCAATTGCACATTTGTTACAGAGATTGATCCAAGATGATAAGTCTCAATTGCAATCTTTTGAGGGAATGAACGTGTATCTGCACCTACAAAGAGAACCATGATGTACTCAAGGAAGAATGAGACACCGATAGCCGTAATCAAGGCAGAAATACGTGTCGAATTACGGAGTGGGCGATAAGCCAAGAACTCAATGACAACCCCTAAAATCGCACAGACAAGCATAGCAAAGACAAGGGCAACCCAGAAATTCATTCCAAGGCTATTAATCGCATAGTAACCAACGAAGGCACCCATCATATAGATGTCTCCATGGGCAAAAGTTAATCAATTTGATAATCCCATAAACCATGGTATATCCAAGGGCAAGTAAGGCATAGATACTACCCAAGATGATACCATTGACTAGTTGTTGGGAAGTTGTTCAAAAAACATATTTAACCAAACTTTCTAGTTCATTTTAGTATAGATAACAGATTATTTTTCAATTTCAACGGCTTCCGCTGAAACCTCTTCACCATTATCTCTTTTAACCATAAGAGCTGCTTTAATAGGGTTATGATCCTTATCAATCGTCATTTTACCTGTAACCCCGACAAAGTTTTTCAAATGTGCTAAGTTATCAGCAATATCAACTGATGTTTTCGCATCTTTTGATGCTTCTGCAATCATATAAACAGAATCGTAAGCTAGAGCAGCAAACATATTTGGGTCAGTGTTGTAAGCTTTCTTATATGCTTCGATGAATCCTGATGCCTTGTCAGAAAGGGCAACATTTGTTGAATATCCTGATACATAGTAGACGTTTGAAGCATTCTTTTTTTTACCTGCAAGCTCAGTAAATTTCGCATCACTGAATCCATCAGGTCCAAGGATTGGTTTATCAATTCCAAGGTCACGTGCTTGTTTTGTAATAATACCAGTCTCAGTATAGTAACCAGGCATTACAATAGCATCATAATCAAGGTCTTTAAATTTAGTCAAGGCTGATTGATAGTCCTTGTCCCCTGAAGCAAAGGTAGCTTCAGTAACGATTTGACCTTTATATTCACGCTTGAATTCATCCGCAATACCTTTGGCATAATCTGAAGCATTATCATAGTAGAGAACTACTTTCTTAGCATTCAAATTATTGTAAGAATAAGCTGCCAAAACTTTACCTTGGTAACTATCCTTGAAGGTTGTACGGAAAACGAATTTCTTCGTACCATTAGCATCTACCGTAAGGTCATCCTGCGTACCTGAAGGTGTCAGCAAAGGAACCCCTGTTTTTGTGATACGAGGCTAGCCGCAGCAACAGCACCTGATGTCGCTGGACCAACGATAGCATTTACATTATTCTGAATAGCCAAGTTCGTTGAAGATGTTGAAGCTTCAGCATTTTCAGATTTATTATCTTTTGTGACAAGCTCAAGCTTTTTGCCATCGACGCCACCAGCTTTGTTAATTTCGTCAACAGCCAACTTAATACCATTCTGCTCCTGCCTTACCATAGGCTGCAACGGCACCTGTCAACTCCATGTTAACACCAATTTTGATTGTATCGCCAATCTTAGTACCATTGGCATTAGCAGTCACATCTGGTGACTTGCCACAGGCAACCAAGAAAATGGAAGCAAAAAGGCTAACACAATAAGTGTGATCTTTTTAGACATAAGATTTCTCCTTAATATTTTCTTAAAAAAGTCCATCTTATAGCTTACAGAATTATCAGACAATTGTCAACTACACAAAACTAAGCTTTAGCGACAGTAATCGTTCCATTACTTTAAGAATAACTCTTTAAAAGAAAAAAACTTTTCTCTTATTAAAGAGAAAAGTTCTTAAACGGTTCAGGGACTGAGGTGTCGTAACGTTCCAGACTACCTACAAAGTCCATATCAATATCAGAATAGTAGGAAGGCAGAACTTTTTTCACTGCTTTCATTCCATCGAGCTCTTTCAAAATATCCTCGACCTTGTCCTCATCTACATAAAAAGGTGCACATAACGCATCTTATAAGAATGGTAGACAACATCCCAAACTTGGCAATTTTACGTAAGTCTCTATTGTAGTATAAATAAACAATAATGCCTTGACGCTTAATCATGACTCATCTTCTCCTTTATGTTAGTGTCTCCCTTTTTATGATGTGGTTTATGAGGGCAAGAGGTAGGCCAGTATCAATAAAAAATCTGGTCTGAAACGGTTTGGGCAATCTCCTCACCAAGATTGGCTAAAATAGTCTGTAAATCGAACTCTGCCTGACGATAGCCAATAACCACCTCGTTTAAATCAATTTGGCGCTTCATTCGCAAAACCTGACGTTTCAACTCTCTCACATCTGGTCTAAAAGCCTCATACGCCTTAGCAGCATCATAGCTATCTTTTAATTCTTGAAATGCAAAGAGTTGCTCTTGAAGTCCTCTGTCATTTTCGAATTTCTGGCGTTTCAAACGATAATTCTCTACCTCAGGTAGCTTTAGAAAAATACGAAACAAGACACTCTATAGCTTGATCAATCACAAGCAACTCCTCATTGATTATTAACATGTTTTCTATTATAACACAAAAAGCCAGATGAAACGGTCCTTATACAACCGATTTGCATCTGACTTTTGTTTAAGACAAGCTCAGTTTATTTTAATTGGTTATTAGCCATGATTTCATCGATAAAGCCATATTCAAGCGTTTCTTGGGCACTCATCCAATTGTCACGTTCAGCGTCTACATGAACTTTTTCAATTGGCTGTCCAGAATTATCCGCCAAGATTTGCTCCAAATTATTACGTGTCTTGAGCAAGTGTTCAGCTGCGATAGCCATGTCTGTTTGTTGCGTACCGCCACCAGTACCACCCATTGGTTGGTGAATCATGTACTCAGCATTTGGCAACATGAAACGTTTACCCTTGGTACCGCTTGAAGCAATAATTGTACCCATAGATGCTGCCATCCCCATAACGATAGTCTGAACATCAGACTTGATGAAGTTCATTTATCAACAATGGCAAGACCTGCCGAAACGGATCCACCTGGTGTATTAACATAAAGATAGATATCTTTTGTATTGTCTTGAGCATCCAAAAACAAGAGTTGGGCAATAATTGAGTTTGCCATATTATCTTCAACAGGACCTGTTAACATGATGATACGATCCTTGAGCAAACGTGAGTAAATATCATAAGAACGCTCACCGCGTGATGTTTGTTCAATTACTACAGGAATCATATGAATCCTCCTTTTAATATTGTCTTGATGCTATTATATGATTTTAGTCAAATTAGGTCAAATAAAAACATCATTCTTAGCACTCTTTTGGAAAAGAGTGCTAAACTCTCCTAAAAAACCAATCTCACTTAAAACTTATTAATCTAGTAAAAAAGGAAATTTTCCCTTTTCAACTTATTTTTGTACCAAAGAGACGGTCACCTGCATCTCCAAGACCTGGAACAATATAACCGTTTTCATTAAGTTTCTCATCCAAAGATGCTGTGTAGATATCGATATCTGGGTGAGCATCTTGCAATTTTTGACACCTTCTGGTGCTGCAACCAAGCAAACAAACTTGATATTAGCAGCGCCACGTTTTTAAAGTGAGTCTACTGCCAAGATTGCTGAACCACCAGTCGCAAGCATTGGGTCTACTACAAAGATCTGACGTTGATCAATGTCTTCTGGTAATTTAACCAAGTACTCAACCGGCTCAAGAGTTTCCTCATCACGATACATACCAATATGACCAACTTTAGCTGCTGGTACAAGGCTAAGAAAACCATCGACCATACCAATACCCGCACGAAGGATTGGAACAATCGCTAATTTCTTACCAGAAAGTTGTTTTTGTACTGTTTTGGTAATTGGTGTTTGAATTTCAACCTCTTCGAGAGGAAGGTCACGAGATACTTCGTAACCCATGAGCATAGCAATTTCATTAACTAGCTCACGGAAGTCCTTAGTAGAAGTATCCTCACGACGGAGGATTGAAAGTTTATGTTGAATCAGTGGATGTGAAATAACTTGAAATTTACCCATAATAGTTTCTTCCTTTGCTTTTTATACTCACTCCATTATATCAAAAAGGCAAAAAAAACGCTTGCTTTTCTGCAAACGTTTTTGAAAAAGGATTATTTTTTAGGTAAATGAATCTTTCCTGTGACCAAACCATAGCCAAGAAGAGCTAGACTTGCAATTGCTGCAAAGATAGTCGCCAAGATTGAAAGAATGTTGCTCTTTGAACCTTCTGAATCACTTGGTGTCTTAGGAGTCGTAGCAAGTTTGGCAGCAACTTTAGTATTGTTGCCTTTACTTGACTCATCAGACTTAGTTACTTCATTAGCTTTATCAACTCCGTGAGACTGAACTTTTTTCTTCAGACTTAACTGGTTTTTGGAGCTTCTGTTTCAGTCACAGACTCTTCTTTTAACAGTATTCGTTGGAACAGTTGGTCAAGTTGCTACAATAGTCTTTGGTACTGGTGACGCAATCTCTGTAGCTTGAGCTACTGGACGACGGTCACCCACAGAACCCTCCTGTTGAAGGTTTCGCAGGAACCTCTACATGATGATCATCTGATGAATTATTATCATTAGAGTGGTCTCCATAATATGGGAAAGGAGTACGAGCTGGAGAATCCGGATTCGTTGGATTTGTTGGTTTATCTTCTTTATTAGTTGATGGTTGATTATTGTCTGCTGGTTTAGAAGTATCTGGTTTGTTAGACTTATCATCAACAGAATGATTACCTTCTGTTGGACTTACTGGTGTTTCTGGCTTATCTGCCTTCTTGTCTTTACCATCTTTAACAGTTACAGTCAAGACACCGTGAGCTTCAGAAACGCCTGTTGAACCATCAACTGTAGGATAAGTATGTGGTTTAAGACCATAACCCGATACCGCATAATAATCTACATTAAAGTCCTCGTTTGGCAATTTAGCACTGTTTTGATCGCCTACGTGTACCAAGCTTTCACTAGATTTATCCCAAATCCAGTCACCTTGATTCGTCATCTTAGGAAGAACTTCTGTAGTATCATCTGCATTCATCTTGATAAGGAAGCTTGGAGCCCATGTTGATTTATTCTCAGCACCGGCAATTCCACCACGGTTAGTCATGTAAGAAGTTACCAAAAGAGTATCTGATGAGCCTTCAACAGGAACCGCATAGTAAGAATAGGTAGATGTACGCCAGACAGCTGGTACAGAGGCTGTCAAGACCACACCTGAGCCATTAAGTGGACGATATTTTCCTCGGAGGCTGTCTGATACGAATCCAAGCATGACAACGTCATCACCGACAGCTTCACGCGCTGCTACAGTACCTTCAGCATCCGTAGATTTGTTGATACGGGAAGCAGTGAAGAGGTAATACTTGCCACCCATCTTAACAACACTTGGACGTTCTACTTCATCAGTAACCATGTGGCTAGTGACAAGCGGTGTGTAAAGTTCAGCTACAGATGGATTTTTTCTCATTATCATCAAGTTTTCAAGATACCGATAGAACCATTTGCCCATGATGCAAGGTTGTAAAGGTGTTTATTATTAACAATATTGAGGAATGACTTAAGGTTAAAGGCGTCATCTCCTCCATAGTTTGACCATTTGTAAATTTGTTTTTCGCCTTGGTAGTTTTCGTCACCTGTATTTGATTCAAAAAATAAGGTAACGGCTACCGTTATCTTCAATGATGTGTGGGTCACGAAGACAGTAGTTATCCGTACGGTCTGGATTTACCATCGTGGTTGTGGTCATCGTTGAAAGTACTCATGAATTTTGGATAACTTTGATAATGATAGTTATCTCCCACCAAAGAGAATGTGGTCATTTTCAACTGACTTAATAACAACTTCGTCGTTTTTCAACAGCTAGGTTAAGTGTAGCACTAGCCAATTGTTGCCAGTTTCAATTTACCACCACTAGTATCATTCTTAGTGTAATAAAGTTGGATACTACCGTCAGAGTTTAACCGTCGCTGAACCTGACCATTGTTGGTCATCTTCAAGGGCATTATAACCAAAGATTGGACCCGCATTTTTCCAATGAGTAAAGTCATTATCTCCATATTTACTATAGAGCAAGTAAATGTGGTTTGAGTTTTTATTTGGTGCACCGGCCATTGAAATGACTAACTGGTAACCGTTCCAGTTACTTACTACACCTGACTCAGCATCTTGGACTGGCCAAGAATCCCAAACGTCGATTTCTTCTTTTTCCATTGTTTGGGCATCAACAGTGTTGAAGGCAGGCATATTGATGATTGTATCTGCTTTAAAGTAAGGAACTGCCAATTTGCTGTCTTGCTTCAAGAAGCTAGCAACGATATCTTTCAAGTTACGGTAAGTCAAGCTAGTACCTGTACCCTTGATTGCATCATCACTAAAGTCAACTTTATTAAGTGCTTTAATTTCTTCCTCAGTCAAGGCAACGATTTGATCTGAGGTCATATTATCTTCAACAATAGACTTGATACGACCGTTAAGTTTACTAAGGTTTGGCATTAGCCGCGCTGTTTTCAGTAGGTTTAAGGGCTACTTCAGTGTGTGTATCAGCTGTTTCTGAGCTTGCTGTTGAAGTTGGTGCCTCTACTGCAGCCTCTGATGTATGAGCTGGAGCAGAAACCGCAGCAACAGTCGCTGAAGGTGTTGTTGCATCTGATGAAGATGTCACTACTGTGCTAGACGCCTTTTCTTCAACTACTGATGGAGTTGTGTTGCTTGGTTGTGTCTCTGTAACTGGTTTAGTTGCAACCTCTGAATGTGCAACTGAAGATTCAACTGCTTCTGAAGTTGCCACACTTGTTGCTGTTTCACTGGCTACCGTTAGAGATGCTGTGCTTGTTTCTGGTGTTGCTGTCGCAGTAGCTACCGCTGGTGCTGTTTCTGTAACTTGATCAGCTTTTTTACCTGAGTGGCACCCAAAAACGCCAAGGTACCAACGAGTGCTGATGTTGCCCCTACTGTGGCTACCTTACGGATGCTATAACGCATCTTTTTGCACTCTGCTTGCTTTGGTGCTACTGTATTTGACTGTGAATTAACTGTAATATCCATATAAACTCTCCTTTTAGGTTTTTACATGTTCCATTCTATCATTTTTTTATCTAAATTCCAATCTTTTTTTTAATGACAAATTGATATTTTTTTGTAAAAAACTATTTTTTTGTTAAAATAATAACTATAAAAACATGCAATTTAATCAGGAAATATCACTATATGGAATCAAAATATCCTTCTCTAATTTTTATTATTGCTTTTTTAATCTTATTTTTTGTTTTATAATGAAAAATGAGAACGTTAACAATCCTTCTCCAAAAACAAATAAGGTTTCTATGAGTCAAACCTTTCATCTAGCATCTCATAAAGGATGGTCTAACGACCTACAGACTATCGTGTGGAATCAAGAAAAAAAATTACTATGATATCTATTTTCTACACTCTGTGGATGGGGCTACTGATCCTTTTGGACCCAACGGTCAAGATTGGACACATACAACGACTAAAGATTTTATCACCTATAGTAAACAAGAGACTGCTATACCATCAAAGGGTGGCGACTCTAAAGAAGGATGGCATTCTGCTTGGACAGGTAGTGTAGTCACAGATAGTCAGGGGATTTCTGATATCCAAAACGAAGAACCTGTCGCCTATTTTACTGGACTCACGGATGATGGAAGCCAAGCAATCTATGCTAGTGCATCAAATGACAAGGGAGCTAGCTTTACTAATGCCTTAAAAGATGGTAAACCTTTATTGACAAAGGAACAATCCTATAACGGTAAAGACTTCCGCGATCCTTATGTCTTCCACTTCAAAGACAAATTACTCATGTATGTCGCTGAAGGTGACGCACTAGGTGTTTATCAATCTCAAGATGGCATCAACTGGAACAAAGCAGATAGCAAGGGAGTCTCCAAAAATCCTACCCGAAACATTTTTTAAGGGTCGTAAGTGGCAGGACAATGCTCCTATCGAGTGTCCCGTTCTCAAAACAATGACAACAACCGACGGTCAGGACAAGCAAGTTCTCTTTTTTGGAGCTAAGGATACAGCTTCAGGCGAAACAACTGGAACCTACTATACTGTAGGGCATTTAGATGGTAACGGCTTATTTATTGCAGATACAGGAACAAAACGCTTAGATCAAGGCTCAGACTATTATGGCGCTAACTTCACTGGAAGCGATCGAATTGAAGAAAGCAATCATAACCTTATCAGTCTTGGCTGGGTTGGTAATTGGAATTACTTCACGTCAGGCATTCACAGTGACCAAGAGCCCAAGAGTGATTTTCTAAAAACTATCGGTTTTTACACTACACCCAGACAGCTACAGCTAGATAAGAACAATATTATTCAGTCCACTCCCCTTTATAAGAATGAACAATTAACCCTCAAAAATCAAAATGGCAACATTTCAAGTCAAAGACCACTCACTAGTGACAATAGAAAACCTTGGATTGATAAAAAGTCACAATCAAAATGCTAATGGCCTTCTTGATCTTGCTGGAAAAAATAGTGCAGGGTATTACCAGCTGCATTTTTCAAATATTAAGAAAAGAAGGAGGCTATATCTACATTGATATCTGGCAAGGCTCTGATTACGTTAAAATCGCCTACCAAATAACAAGTGGTACCTATCAGGTCTCTGCCTATGCTGCCGAACTGAATAACAGCATGGATGGTAGTCAAACTGCCTCTTCTTACTATTACGATGGACTCTTGGGTAATGGTCAAGGTTATAAAGCTGACAGTCACTATAAGGAAACTGATAATATCACTATAACGCTTATTACAGACAATCGTAGCTTGAAATCTTCTTTCCCAATGGCCAAACCTACACTCTAGCCAGATTTAATACCTCTGGCAAGCAGGATGTCAAAGTTTTCTCCACTCAGAAAGATCTTCTATTAAACTTGAAAATTTACGATGTACACTCATAACAATAATAAAAGTGATGCAAATAGCATCACTTTTATTATTTTCCAAAGACAGAAACGAGACGTTTAACTCCTTCGGCAACAACTGTAGTTGGCGTAGCTACGTTAAAGCGGAAATGTTTTTCTCCTTCGGAACCAAAAGTAATACCGTCATTTAGCACTACCTTGGCTTCTTCTTTAAGCAAACGTCCAAGTTCATTATGGTCTTGATCATAAGCTGAAAAATCAAGCCATACCAAGTAAGTTCCCTCAGGTTTCATGACCTTGATATTAGTCTTTTCACTAAGTTCTTTGGTTAAAAGGTCAATATTAGTTTCAAAGACAGTTTTCAATTCCTCTAACCAAGGTTGCCCATAGGTCAGAGCTGCTTGGGTGGTAATCAAACCAATGGTTGGAATTTCATGTTGATTATTTGCCAACTGCTTTTGTTTAAAGGCTTTACGTAAGTCTTCATTTTCAATGAGAGTAAAACTGTTTTTGGTACCAGCAATATTAAAGGTTTTAGTAGCCGAACTAAGCACCAAGGTAAAGTCCTTGTAAGCATCTGAAATTGTATTCATAGAGATGTGCTTATTCCCATATAGGGCTAAGTCTTGGTGGATTTCATCAGATACCAAGAGAACACCATGTTTCTGACACAAATCTGCTACCTTGGTCAATTCTTCTTTAGTCCAGACACGCCCACCTGGGTTATGTGGGCTACAGAAAACATAAAGTTTAACATCATTCTCGACGATATCACGTTCCAATTGTTCAAAAGCAATTTCGAAATGGCCATTAACCTTAACAAGACTATTTTCAATCAACTGACGATTGTTCAAACGGACCGAACGAGCAAAAGGTGGATAAACTGGTGTATTGATGAGAACAGCATCACCTTCTTTGGTAAAGGCTTGAATAGCCGTTGAAATGGCTGGAACAACACCTTCAATGAGAACAATACTCTCTTTATCAACGACGTAACCGTGTTGATTTTTTTCCCAATTAATGATGGACTGATAAAGCTCTTCACTTGGATAAGGATAACCAAAAATATGTGTCTCAGCATAGTTGATAACTGCATCCCTAATCTCAGGAACAGGTAGAAAGTCCATATCGGCAACCCAAAGCTCAAGTAGTTCTGGATTGCTTTCAGCTTCGTGCCATTTCATGGTATTTTGATCCAAGCGATTTGGTTGTGTTGTAAAATCATAACGTGTCATAGATAACTCCTTAAAGACTAAGGGCATTTTTCCAAGTCAGCAATCAAATCTTGTGCTGCTTCAATACCAATTGAAAGACGAAGCAAGTCGTCTGTCAAACCATAGGAAGCACGCACATCACTTGAATATCTGCGTGGGTTTGTGTCGTTGGGTAGGTAATCAAGCTTCTCGACACCACCTAACTCTCCGCAAAAGTAAAGACCTTTAGGGAATTGATAATAGTTGGAATCTTGTCTTGATTAGCCACTTTAAAGGAAATCATACCACCCTTGCCTGGATAGAGGACTTCCTTAACAGCTGGTGACTTTTCTAAGAAAGCTACAACTTCTTGAGCATTGGCTGTCGATGCCTCCATACGAAGTTTTAAGGTTTTAAGACCACGCATAAGCATATAGCTATCAAATGGTGACAAGGTAGGACCAGTCGTATTGAGGTTATAATAAAGTTTATCGTAGAATTTTGGTTGCTGGTCACAACAACACCAGCCAAAACGTCATTATGCCCTGATAGGTATTTAGTAGCTGAATGTACAACGATGTCAGCACCTTGAGTAATCGGGGTTTGATAGATTGGGCTATAGAAAGTATTATCAACAATCACCACCGCACCCTTGTCATGAGCAATTTTGGCCACTTTTTCAATATCAAACTCAATCATAAGTGGGTTTGTCGGTGTTTCGATGTAGACAATATCGGTATCTTCTGTAATAGCCGCAATCATCTCGTCTTCTGTATTAGTGTATTCAAAAAGAAACGCCCTTCTTTTTCCTTGTCATTAAACCAACGGAAAGAACCTCCGTAAAGGTCACGCGCAGCTACAACCTTACTGCCTACTGGGAAAATTTCAAAGGCCAAAACAATGGCGCTCATCCCTGAACTTGTCGCAATAGCATAATCTGCTTTTTCAATAGCTGCAAGTGTTTTTTCCACTGTTGCGCGTGTTGGATTTTTTAGTTCGTGTATAGTCAAAACCAGTAGAATGGCCAAATTCTGGATGTTGGTAAGTTGTTGAAAAATGAATTGGTGAAGCCAAGGCTCCTGTTGCTTCATCCGAATTGATTCCTGCGTGTGCCAAAATGGTTTCTAATTGATATTCTTGTGTCATAATGCGCCCTTTCTACATGGTAAAGTGGATATACTCTATATCTATGACCTCTATTTTATCACTATTTTCTGAAAATAATGGTAAGTTCATCATACGGATTCTTGATAGTTAGTTATAGTTTATTTCTATAACCTAAAAAGACAGATAGATACTGACTCTAATTTAAAATAAGCCCAATTTTTGAGATTGTCAAAAGTAGGTTTTCAAGCATCAAAAAGTGCCTGAAACATCATAGTTTCAAGCACTAAGAAATGATTTAAAAGTCTCGCTGCAATCCGAAGTAAGCTACTGACTTACTTTTTATCAAATAAGCGATATCTGATTTCTTCCAAAGCCATAATAACAAACGGACAAGCGAGTAAATAGAGCCAATCATCAAGTCCAATAGGTGCAGTGTTAAATAGCGTGTAGAAGAGAGGCACGTAAGACAGGAGGATAAAGAGGACAATTTCTAAACAATCCCTAAGCTAATAATCCGATTAGCAAATGGTTTAACTTGGAATATAGACCCTCTACCTTTACGACTATTCATAGCCATACCAATTTGGGTAAAGATAATAGCACCTAAGGTCATAGTGGTTGCCTCTCGATAAAGAGGACCTGAGCTGGCCAAATGGTTTAAATTACCTTGATTAACCCAATAATTAGGAAGAAAGCCCCCATAGCTAAGGCTGCTTCAATCAGTCCATACCAGACAAAAGCTTTAATCAATAATTGTCGATTGAGCAAGCGATCTGAAAGACGTCTTGGCGGTCTATCCATAACGCCCTCTTCAGGTGGTTCAACCCCCAATCCCAAAGCAGGTACCATATCTGTCCCCAAGTCAATAGCTAGGATTTGCATAACCGTTAAGGGAAGAGGTATGCGTCCCAAAGAGAACAAGAAGAAAGCAGAGGGTACGGCTTCTGGCGTGTTGGAATTAAAAATATAGGTTAAGAATTTTTGAATATTTCGATAAACGGCACGTCCTTCTTCAACAGCATGGACAATAGAAGCAAAATGATCATCTGTTAAAAATCATATCAGCAGATTCCTTGGCAACATCAGTTCCCCGATATTCCCATAGCTACTCCGATATCAGCTTTTTTTTTTTTAAGGGCAGGGGCGTCATTAACACCATCACCAGTAACAGCTACAACTTCACCAAGCTCCTGAAGTGCATTTACCACACGGTATTTTTGTTCAGGAGCCACACGAGCAAAAACGATTTCGCCTTTAAGAGCTTCTTTGAGCTGATCGTCATCCATACCAGCTAGTTCAAGACCTGAAACAACACGCGCATCGTCCCCTTGTACAATTCCGATTTTCTTAGCAATGCTAAGAGCTGTCAAACCATAATCACCTGTCACCATGATAATACGAATACTAGCTCTATGGCATTTTTTCAATGGCTTCACGCACACCCCTGACGTGGCGGATCACTCATGGCAACCAAGCCTAGAAAGACCATATTGTCCTCCAAGGTCTGCATGTCCCACTTGTCTTCTCCAACATGCTCACTGTCTAAAGGTCTATAAGCCACAGCCAAAACACGTAAACCATCTCGGCAAACTGGTCGTTAGCTGCAAGGATAGCCTGACGCTCCGTAGCCGTCAATGATGTAATCATCCCTTGATTATCATAGTAGTCCGAGCAAAGCTCCATCACTTCTTTAGGAGCACCTTTGGTGATAGAGATATGATGACTGCCATCCAATCCTGCTTCAAGCTTATGCACTGTCGTCATCCGTTTACGATCAGAATCAAAGGGGATTTCCTTGATGCGAGGGGCCCAAGTATGATTGTCATTTAAATTTATTCTTGCTTTTCGGCGAGAACATTAAGACAAGCCTCCGTCGGATCACCTAAAATTGTAAAATTGGGATTATCAACACTAGGGGCCACAACTTGAGCATTACTAGCCAAATGAGAGAATCGGACCAAACGATTAAGAAACTCATTTTCTTTAAGAGAAACAGGTTGCCCTTCCTGCTCAATCTGTCCTTCTGATGCATAACCCAGCCCAGTCACCTCATAACTGTCTGACAAGGTCCACAGATGGTTAACCGTCATGGCATTTTGCGTCAAAGTTCCTGTTTTATCTGAACAAATAACAGAAGTTGCTCCCAACGTCTCAACCGAAGACAGCTTCTTAACCAAAGCATGGTCCTTAGCCATGCGCTGAACGGCCATGGCTAAAGATAGAGTAACTGTGGGAAGAAGCCCCTCAGGAATAAAGGCCACAATCATCCCCAATGCAAAAATAAAGGCTTGAGACAAGGGTTGATGGACAAATAGGGTCGCTGCCACCATAAAGAAGAGACCTACAGATACTGCGATGACCGAAATCTGTTTGGTCAAATGGTCTAGTTCCTTTTGCAGTGGACTTTTTTCCTGAGCAAGATTCTGTGTCAAATCCGCAATCTGTCCAAACTCAGTTTTCATCCCGATAGCAGATACTATAAAATGTCCAGAACCAGAAGAGACTGTAGTCCCTGCAAATACCATATTGTCATACTCTAACTCAGTCTTGTCGGGAGTCAAATCTGCTTGATCTGACTTATAAATAGGATTAGACTCACCAGTGAGGGCAGACTGGTTAACCTGCAAATCTGTCACAGCGACCAAGCGTCCATCTGCAGAAATACGGTCTCCTTCTTCAATGAAAAACCAAGTCACCTGGCACCAAGTCCTGAGCTAGAATCTTATCCTCCTTACCATCACGAAGAACTCGCGCATAGGATGGAAGAAGCTTATTAAGAGCTGCCGTAGCCTGACTCGCCCTATATTCTTGAATAAAGCTAAAGAGACCATTAATAATGTTGACCAACCAAATTGCAATCCCCAACTCTAAACTATGAGAAAGCATAGCGATAAAACCACCAACCCACAACAAGAGGGCCATGAGACTTGTAAAATGCCTGAAAAAGACCAGCCAAATAGGCTCCTTCTTACTTTCCTTCAATTGGTTAGGACCATACGTAGCCTGCCTCTCCTTGACTTCTTGAGAACTTAGGCCTTGATGACTTGTTTGCAACACCTCGTAAACCTGTTCGGAAGTATAGGTCCCTAATTTTATATGTTCTTGTCTAGAATCAACCATAATCCTTTCCTCGATTCTAAATCATTAAAAACGATTTCATTTTTTCACCCCTATTATACTCCTTTTTCAGAAAAGGTTGAAAAGAAAAAAAACCAAGCCACATGACTTGGTTTAGATTTTATTTAATATGTAATTTAGCACGCAGACTAGCAGCTCGGGCACCAAGCAATTGGTCAGCCATACGGGTCACAAGAGCAAGAACACCATAGACACCGATTCCAAGGCCCCCTCCAATGACCAAGTAAATCACACTACCCATACGACTTGTTGGTGACAGTACAAACTGGAACAACCAATAGAAGACCGCAACTGGAATAGCCATGAGCACTGTAAGGATACAGATGAGCAAGGCTTTTTCTAAACACTGTCTTACGACTAAAGTGCGTAACAGTGTGGAGGTGATTATACATGAGAGCAATTGGAACACCTAAACCGATGGCTGTTGAAATAACAGGGCCAAGGGCTCCTAGGAAAATAATCAATGGCAACTGTAGAACAGCCTTAACTAAAACCCCAATCGCAAAATAGTTAATAGCTTTACGGGTTTCAAAGATTGCCTGAAGCATTGGTGCTAAACGCTATACAAGGCCAAGAAAATAACTTGAATCAGACTGGCTACAAAGAGCAAGTGGGCCTGACTATCTGGGGCCCCATAAAAAACTGTATAAAGTGGTTTAGCTAAAATCACTGACCCCACAATAGCAGGAACAATAAAGAGCAAAAGCAACTGTAGGTTATTGATAATCAGTTTAGCCGCCCCCTTAAGATCCTTCTTAACCATATTTTCAGTCAAGAGTGGAATCCCAACCCAGCAATAGAAAGAGCAACGGCAATCAAAATCATGGTAATCTTACTTGGGTTTGAAGACAAGTAAGCATAGAGAACCTGAAGTTGACTGTTACTATAGCTTGTAAACTTCTCCATAGTACGGATAAAGGTCCATTGATCAATCAGTTGGAAAAGCTGAATAGCAGATCCAGTGATAATAAAAGGGACAGCTTCCTTAAAGGTTTCAATAACAATTGCAGTTGGATTGATATCCGGATGAACAGCCTGCTTGCCAAAAAAGACTCTTGAGCTTGCCCTCCTTCCAAAGGTAGAAGAAAAGCACCCCATAACTAGCCAACATTCCGATGAAAGCGGCAAAAAGTCGATTGAACAACTGCCGTCACATAATCGCCTGTCCCAATTTTCATGATGAAGAAGGTCGCCAACAGCATCCAAATAACACGGATAATCTGTTCCGCAATCTGACTCAAGGCATAAAGGCTTCATGTTGTTAAAGCCTTGGAAAAAGCCTCGTAAAACAGACATCGATGGGAAAATAACAACTGCCCAAGAAAGACTACGCATGACGCGAACCAGATCTTCGTCTCCCCAGAAAGGTAAGACATCCACGGCGAAGCAAAGTACATGAAAACGCCAAAGATCACTCCGAGACCAATCATGTAATACAAGATACGCTTGAGTAAGAAGAAACTCGTCTCCATCTTTCCAAGAGTGTTGTATTTAGACACCTGTTTGGCAATTGCGACTGGAATCCCTGCTGTAGAAATCAAAAGGAAAAAAGAGCATAAATATTATACCCTTGACCAAAGAGGGCATTGGCTTGGTCACCTTGTTTACCCATCCAAGCATACCAAGGAATAATGTAGAGTGCCCCTAATAGACGGCTGATAATATTGGATGCTGTCATCCATGCCGTCCCTCTTAGCATCTGCTGCTGCTGTGTATCAGTTTTAGTTTCAGTCATAACTTTCTTTCTAGAGAATAAAATATAATCTAGTTTATTATAAACTTTTGGCTGTGACTTGTAAAACAAAGAACATTAAGGCTAAAAATAGGAACTATGATTACTATTGAACAAGTTCTAGAGGTTCTAAAAAGGACCATAATTTTAGAGATATTATCGACCAAGACAAGTACTACTATTCATGGACTGGGGTGACTTTTGATCATCTTTCTTATGATAGTCGTGATGTCACACCATCGTCCCTCTTCTTTGCCAAAGGAGCTGCCTTCAAGCCTGAATTTTTAGAGAATGCTGTCAAAGCTGGCTTGAGTTTCTACGTGGCTGAAAAAGATTATCAAGTGGGAATTCCTGCCATTATCGTATCAGATATCAAGCAGGCTATGAGCCTCGTTGCTCAGGCATTCTACCAATACCCTCAAAACAAGCTTAAATTGCTGGCTTTTACTGGGACAAAAGGGAAAACTACAGCAGCCTACTTTTGCCTTCAATATTCTCAAGCAAAGTCATAAACCTGCTATGCTTTCAACCATGAACACGACACTAGACGGAAAAACCTTCTTCAAGTCTACCTTAACAACACCTGAGAGTTTGGACCTTTTCCGTATGATGGCTGAAGCTGTTGCTAATGGTATGACCCATCTGATTATGGAAGTCTCAAGTCAAGCCTATCTGACATAAGCGTGTCTATGGACTGACTTTTGATGTAGGTGTCTTTCTTAACATCAGCCCAGACCATATTGGGCCTATTGAACACCCAACCTTTGAAGACTACTTCTACCATAAGCGCCTCCTCTTGGAAAACAGTCGAGTTGTTATTGTTAATAGCGGTATGGATCACTTTGATTTTATCGCTGAGGAAGTTGTGGATAAAGAGCATGACTTCTATGGTAAAAACTCCGACAACGCTGTTAAACATGGCTCAGGTTTTAGCTTTAAGGCAAGTGGGAAATTAGCTGGTGACTATGATATCCAACTTATCGGTGACTTTAACCAGGATAATGCTATGGCTGCTGGTCTGGCCTGCCTACGTCTCGGGCTAGCCTTCAAGACATCATCAAGGAAGGAATCGCTCAAACCTCTGTTCCAGGGCGTATGGAGGTTCTAATCCAAACTAATGGGGCTAAGACATTTGTTGACTATGCTCACAATGGGGATAGCCTAAATAAGCTCTTACAAGTCGTAACTAGCCATCAAAGATGGTTGTATTAGTTTAATTCTAGGAGCTCCTGGAAATAAGGGTGAAAGTCGTCGTAAAGACTTTGGGCATGTCCTCAATACCTACCCTGATGTTGATGTCATCCTAACAGCTGATGATCCTAACAAGGAAGATCCTCTTGCTATCTGTCAGGAAATTGCTAGCCACATCAGTCGCGAGGTTCGTATCATTGTTGATCGAGAGGAAGCTTAATTAAAACAGCAATGTCTGAGACTACAGACTCCAAAGACGCTGTGGTTATCGCTGGTAAAGGTGCCGATGCCTTCCAGATCGTAAATGGTAAACGTGATAACTATGCTGGCGATATTGAAGTCGCTAAGAAATATTTGTAAAGATTTAATTAAAGCAACACTACCGATAACGTCTCAATTGAGGTGGTTCATAAGACTGGACAAAAGCTTCAATTTCTGAAAAATCATCTGTAAAGAGGAATTTTTGCTGCAGTTTCAGCCTCCAAAAAATCATGAGCAACCATGGTATCTAACATCGTTTTCATAGCATCATAATAGCCCTTGAGATTGAAGAAAACACAGGGTTTGTCCAACTTACCGACTCGAGCAGCTGCAATAGCTTCAGAGAATTTCTTCCAGTGTCCCTAGACCTCCTGGAAGGGCGATAAAAGATCTCCTTGCTCTAGCATAGCAGTCTTTCGTTCTGCCATAGTTTCTACTATTGTCATTGAGGTTAACCCCTCATAAGCTATCTCCCTATCTTTGAGGAATTGTGGCATAATGCCATGAGCCTGTCCACCATTTTCCAAAACCGTATCACCAAGAACTCCCATAAGTCCCATCTTACTGCCACCATAGACTAGGGTATGCCCATTTTTAGCAATCCACTGACCCAAGGCAATCGTTGCTTTCTTAAAGCTAGGATTATCACCCATATTAGCTCCCAAATAGACCGTTACTTTCATTGAAGTCCTCCTTTTTATTCTATTATAACGCCAAAATTCCCTGCCATAACTGACAGGAATTTTTTCTTAGTCTTTACGCTCCAAATTACGAAGCATTTCATCAATTTTATTACCGTATTCGATAGACTCATCTTTAATAAAGGTCAAATCCGGAATCTTATACATAGTCAATTTTTTACCAAGTTCACGCTTGATTGTCCCAGTAGCCTTTTCAAGACCAGTTTGTGCTTTTTTGGTTATCTGAGGCCAAGGTTGAATGAATAGTGTAAAAATCTTAGCAGCTGACAAATCGCCAAGCATTTGCACATCTGTGATAGTGACATCTTGTACGCGTGGATCACGAACTTTCTTTTTGAAGAATTTCATTGACCTCACGTTTGATTTCCATACCAACACGGTCTACACGAAATGAATTTCCCATAGTCTTATCCTTTCTCTCTTATTATGATGGAACAAAAGCCAGGCCAGATGACCTAGCTTTGTCTCCTAAGTAAGCTTTCTTAAAAGCTAACAAAATTAACGTTTAATTTCTTCCATAATGTAAGCTTCGATAACGTCATCAACTTTAATATCGTTATAGTTTTCAATCATCAAACCACCCTCTTGAGCGTTTCCGACTTCTTTAACGTCATCTTTAAAGTGTTTCAAGCTTGCCAATTTACCATCAAAAATAACGACACCATCACGAATCACACGGGCACTTGAGTCACGAGTGATTTTACCACTAGTAACCATGAACCCACCGATTGTTCCGACTTTAGAAACCTTTGAAGGTTTCACGGATAATAGCTTCACCAATGACTTTTTCTTCAAATTCAGGATCAAGCATCCCTTTCATGGCATCTTCGATTTCTTCGATAACCTTGTAGATGATGCTGTGAAGACGAATTTCAACTTCATCAGTTTCCGCTTGTTGACGTGCTTGTGGTGTAGGACGAACGTTAAATCCGATAACAACAGCATCTGAAGCTTCCGCAAGAGTAATATCAGATTCGTTGATAGCACCTACTGCTGAGTGAACAACATTAACACGAACACCCTCAACATCAATCTTAAGAAGTGATGCTGCCAAGGCTTCAACAGAACCTTGTACGTCGGCCTTGATGATAACATTAACAGTCTTCAATTCACCAGCTTTAAGGGTATCAAAGAGGTTATCAAGACTAACACGATGTGTTTGTTGACGTTGTTTCATAAGGGCACGTTTAGCACGTTCTTCACCAGCTGCACGAGCTGCTTTTTTCGTCTTCATAAACGGCAAAAATGGTCACCCGCCATAGGCGCTTCGTTCAAACCAGTAATTGAAACTGGTGTTGATGGTGCTGCAGTCTTAATACGACGACCAAGGTCATTGGTCATAGCACGGACACGTCCAAAGGTATTTCCGACAACGATTGGGTCTTGAACATTCAAGGTACCTTGTTGAACAAGGAGAGTTGCCACCGCACCTTTTCCTTTATCCAAGCGCGCTTCGATAACAGTACCGATGGCACGAACTGTTGGGTCAGCTTTTAAGTTCTTCCACTTCAGCCACAAGAAGAACTGTTTCAAGTAACTCTTCAATGTTTTGACCAAACTTCGCTGAAATTTCAACGAATTCGCTATCGCCACCCCATGCAGTTGAGATAACGCCATGTTCAGCCAATTCACCGATTACACGCTCTGGGTTAGCACCTGGTTTATCAATCTTGTTAATCGCAACAATGATTGGAACACCAGCAGCCTTAGAGTGGTTGATGGCTTCAATAGTTTGTGGCATAACACCGTCATCCGCAGCGACAATCAAGATAGTAATATCTGTAACAGAAGCACCACGGGCACGCATAGATGTAAAGGCCGCGTGTCCTGGAGTATCAAGGAAGGTGATTTTCTTACCACCCTCTTCAATTTGGTAGGCACCGATGTGCTGAGTGATTCCTCCCGCTTCACCAGTTGCTACACGTGAATTACGAAGGGTATCAAGAAGGGTTGTTTTACCATGGTCAACGTGTCCCATGATGGTGACAACTGGTGGACGCTCTACCATAGCATCTTTATTGAGGTAGTCTTCGTCAACAAAGAAACGTTCGATATCAGCATTATCGACTTCTTCTTTCTTGGTTGCCTCAATACCGTAGTCAACCATCAACAACTCAATAGTATCCCCATCAAGAGATTGGTTTTGAGTTGCCATAACGCCCATCATGAAGAGTTTTCTTAACGATTTCAGCTGGCTCACGTTTAATACGTTTTGCGATTTCTGCAACCGTCATGCCTTCAGTGTATTCAAATTCTTTTGGTAATTCATGGAATTTACGCTCTGTTACTGGTTTGGGAGCTGAATTACCACGGTTATTTTTTACCTTTTTTTATTTTTGTTTTTATTCCAGTTACTATTTCGTTGATTTCTCACTTGGTTTTGATTATTCCACTTATTATTTCTTGTTTGCTTAGGTCCATCTTCATTCTCGCGACGATTATCACGTGATTTATCTGGACGTGCCTTTTTACGACGTGTATCTTGTGCTTGCGCAGCTGGGCTGGTTGAGCAACCGGTGCTGGTTTGGGAGCTGGCTTAGCTTCAGCAACTGCTTTTTGAGCAGCGACTTCAGCCTGTTGTTTTTCTTTTCTTGCCTTTTCTTGCTCTTTTCGCACGGCGTTGCTCTGCAGCTTTTTCTTCACGGAAGCGTGTTTCACTTTGACGTGAATATTCTGCATTTTGCTCTGCTTTCAAGGCTGCTGCACGCGCTTTAAAAGTCAATACGTGGTCCTGCCTGATTGTTACGGGCAGCATCGTTACGTTTATTTCGACCTTGATCATTGCGCTGTTTACCTTTGAAATTACGGTCACGATTACTATTGTTACCGCGGTTCCCATTATTACGGTTGCCTTGACCATTTCCATTTTGGTTGCGACGATCATTATTCTGACGTTTACCTTGATCGTTCCCTTGTTGATTTCGGTTACGATTACGGTTGTCACGGCCTCCCGCCGTTTTGACGACGCTCTGCTTCTGCCTTGGCACGTGCTTCACGTTCTGCCTTAAAATTACGGCTTTGTGGTTTTTTCGGAGTCACAGGGGCTTCTTTGACTTCAGCCTTTGATGTTTTCTTTAGCTGGAGCTGATTTGGCAACAGATACCTTATCAACCTTAGGCGCTACCTTTTCCTCTTTAGGAGTTGGTGTCGCTTTTAGGAGCTGGCTTGCTTTCAGCCTTAGCTGTTCCCCCTTTTAAACTTGAAGTGATACGATTAGCATCAGCTTCTTCAACTGATGAGGAATGGCTCTTCACAGAAAGACCAAGTTCTTGAGCTTTCGCAACAACAACCTTACTTTCTACACCAACCTCTTTTGCGATTTCATATAATCGTTTCTTTGACACGTGATGTCCTCCTATTCTTTATTCCATAAGAGTCCTCATTTTCTTTGAAAATCCAGCATCAACTACAGCAACCGTTTTTTCTTGGTTTACCAATAGCCATGCTTAATTCCAGTGCGTTAAACACTGTGGAGACTTCTATATTATAGTAGTTACATTTATCAGTCGTCTTTTTAGTCACGTTACTACCAGCATCATTGGCAAGAAAAAACTAGTCTCGCCTGTCCTGATTGAACTGCCTTGATGACAAGTTCTTCGCCAGAAATAAGCTTTCCAGCTCTTTGTGCTAGTCCCAACATATTTGACAATTTTTTCTGTGTTATTCAAGACCTAACTCTCTTCTTTTGACCTTGTGATCCACATAAGCAATGAGTTCATCATAAAAACTTTCAGGAACATCCATGGAGAAACTATGGTTAAAAGCACGTTTCTTTTTAGCTTGAGAGCTTCTTCATTATCTAATTTAATGTAAGCACCTCGGCCATTTTTTTTTTTTCCTGTTGGATCAATGAAAATCTCACCATCTTTAGTTTTTACAATGCGGAGCAAATCACGTTTATCAATGATTTCTCCTGAGACAACTGATTTGCGTAAAGGTATTTTTCGTGTTTTAGCCATCAAACACCTCTATGTTCTTCTTATTCTGCTTCTGTTGTTTCAGTTACTTCTTCTGTTGTGACTTCAACAGGTGTAGCATCTTTCTGCAACAATCTCGTCAACAACTTCCTCTCAGTAGCAGCCTCAGCTTTTTCAGCTTCGAGTGCTTCATATTCAGAAGCTGACTTGATGTCAATACGGTAACCAGTCAAATGAGCTGCCAAACGAACGTTTTGTCCACGACGACCAATTGCAAGAGATAATTTGTTATCTGGTACAACTACTGTCGCACGTTTGTTATCATCTTCGTCAAAGAGAACATAGTCCACTTCAGCCGGTGCAATAGCATTGTAGATAAATTCAGCTGGATCTTCAACCCATTGAATAACATCAATATTTTCCTCAACAGGAACTTCAATTCCTGTCTTAGCATCCAAACGTGTTGGGTGGAAACGGCTGACAACTTTTTGATGTTACTTCCACCACGACCAACGATAGTACCAATAGCATCTACGTTTGGGTTATGGCTACGAACCGCAACTTTTGTACGATCTCCAGCTTCACGAGACACGCTCATGATCTCTACAGTTCCATCAAATACTTCAGGAATTTCTTGTTCCATGATACGTTTGATGAATTCTGGATGGCTACGGCTTACAAAGACGTTAACACCCTTTAGAGTTGTTTTCAACTTTATAAACATAAACATCGATGACGTCGTGTGACTTAAAGCTTTCGCCAGGAATTTGGTCTTGGCGTGACAATTGAGCTTCGAGCGTTCCAAGATTGACATAAATGAAACGTTGGTCAAAGCGTTCAACTGTTCCTTGCATGATTTCACCTTCATGTTGCTTATAGTCATTATAAGTATTTCACGCATCTGCTTGCGCATCTTTTCCATAATGGTTTGTTTGGCAGA
>VOFC01007021.1_pt1 | contig 31606 bp, 67 predicted proteins | sample 5384161 | NCBI WGS metagenome assembly VOFC01 (sample SAMN12384722, study PRJNA508395) | human gut metagenome | isolation source: healthy gut B | host: Homo sapiens
TAAGGATAAACCAAGCGAGTTCCGCCTTCTCCTCGACAGTGAGTTCTTCAAGCTGTCCTCTGACTTTGTTCTTGATTTCATCGAGACTTCGTCTCTCACAGGTTTCTGAATCTCCAAGAAGATATGAACCTGTCGTATCAGAATGCCATAGCAATCTTCTCCAGATTGCCAGCTGAAAGAAAAGCTTTTCTCGTTTGTTAGACGGCTTATGATGCTCTGTGATACACCACTACTCTCTGAAAGCTGTAGTGCATTCATGCCAAACATCCTCATCCTCTTTTTACTCTCTGTGCAAAAATGGCTTTCTTATTCTTATCCATTCTCATCTCCTCCTTGCATCTATATAATATCACTTATATTCCTTATTGTCAATTTAATTTTCATATTGATTTGGACTTTGATAATTACAGTGACTATGTATTCTTACTGTGTTATAAAATGTCTCTATATATTCAAATATTAACTTATATGCATCTTCATAATTCTGAATTTTATACTGATTTAACCACTCCCTTTTTATTAATGAATGAAACGATTCTATACATGCATTGTCCCATGGACATGCTTTTTTTCGAATAGCTTCGTTTCATTTTTCTGTTATTTCCTTATACAGTTCACCTGTGAACTGTATTCCTCTATCACTATGTATAATTACTGGTTTTCTTATATTTCTTCGCTTCTGTGCTATCTTTATTGCTTCTAGTACTGATTCTGCTGTCATATCCTTTGTAAGCACCCATGATATGATTTTTCTTGAAAACAGGTCCATTACGCTTGTTAAATAAACAAAGCCATCATCATATGTCCATATATAAGTTATATCTGTACCACCATGCGCATCTGGCGATGCTGGATCAAAGTCTCTTTTTAAGATATTTCTTAATCTGTTAGAGAAGTTCTTTGATACTGTTGTTTTTTTGTCCATGGCTTTATGTAATGTGCTTTTTATATGCATTTCATGCATATAATTTCCTACTGTTTTCTCCGATATCACATGTCCTTTTTTTTCTTGAGCTCTTCGGTTATTTTTTGGTGCACCATAAATCTCGTGGCTTTCCTCATGTATTTTGCTGATTTCTTTTTTACAGAATCCCTGCGCTTGCTGGATTCCGAGGGCTTTCTGCAGAGCCAGCTTTTAAATCCACTTCTCGATACACCAAGTATTTCAGTTATAGCTCTTAAAGAGACACGTCTGACATCTGCAGTTTCTTCCAGATATTCCTTGATAGCCTCATAAAGTACTTTTACTGGTCGCTTATAATGCTCATAGCTTTTTTAATATTTCAACAGCATCTTTAAGATCTCTGTTTTTTTTTTTAGACGTGCTAGTTCTTTGGCTTCATCACTTGAAAAATTGCCTGATCCTCTGAATAAATTTCGTCTTTCGTACTCTTCTCTTCTCTTTGACTTGCGGACTACAGCTATCTTGTGGTCCTGCTGATCATAAGTCTTATGAAGAGAGGATGCCATCATCTTAGCCTTGTTGAGTCTGTCCCAGAATGCATCATATATTTTTGAAACTGCTCCTCAAGACGGCATACAGCTGTTGCTGTCGGATGATACTTCTCCATGAGGTCCCATGCCTTCCCTTCAAAGATCTCTTCTACTCTTCCGACTGTGACGTATGTTGAGTGTCCTCTTCTTACATCTCCTTTTTTTCTTCTTTCACGTGAGACTGAATACTGTAGAAGAACAGCATCACCGACGTCCACATCCTTGAGGGGACATGCAAAGTAGTAGTCTTTCTGATTATCATTTATAGGCTTTGCGGTCTGCTGTTGAAGTTTGCATCTGATCACTTTCATATTGATTCTCCTTTTTATTTTTTCTATCTAAAGCAAGAAACGGAAGAGATGCCACCATCTCTCCCGCTTCTTTCGAATACATATATATTGTAAAGATTTCTTTGTTTCATGTCAACATTACCCTCTATTCTGGATATCCTGATACTCAGAATAAAAGACAGGCATCACGCCTGTCCTGAAGTAAATTACATCGTTCATTCTACAAATATCCTGTTATGGGATTAGGATTATTATATCACTGATTATGCATTCTAACAACTCACCTAATAGACAGAGACTGCTGTTAGGTATCCAGCAGTCTACACCTATTTAAAGTTGGCAGGTTCGCACTGTCCTCGTGAGAATGGAATTCGCACGAATTCAGGGAAGGAATCCATTTGTGCGAAATATATATAAGAGGAGGACAGGGAAATTATGAGAGTCCTTTTCAGGACAAAGATATTTTATCATTCTACTTCTATTTTTTGCAATAGCACCCTCGGTCACCCTCGATGGACCGCAATTACATAGAGATTTTCAGCATAATATGCTATAATATATATGTTCTAGTTTTATTCCCATAAACATATAAATAGAACAGCACCATATCGCCTACGTTGTAATATGGTGCTTTTTTGTACCATTTAATGCAAAAAAGGCATGAGGATCAGCCCCATGTCTATTATCAGTTTGTCATATTATCAAACATTTCATCCTGCAACTCAAGCACAGCTAATGCCTTCTTTAGAGTTGTAATAAGATAGTTGTCATATGTGAAGTCCATTCCTTCAACATAGATATCAAAGTCGTTGAATACGTACGCACCCTCGTGCTGAGCATAATATAAAGCTACCTGAGCGTCTTCCCCTTCTTCAGATATCCATCTCTTAATATCTTCAATATCCTCCTCACAGCCGTAAGATACGTTATCTGCAACGTATTTATCAAAGTTGCTGTCGATGTTTTCCCTGACATAATTGTATGCCGATTTCAAAGCCATAATGCATTCCACCTTTCCGTTCATATAAATAACACTAACACAAATTCAATGACATATCAAAATAAAGAGTGAAAAGCAATCAACTTATAGACTATAAAAAAGCCACCAGCTACTACCAATAGCTGATGACCTTAAAAGGATCTTAAAAGGATATATGCATTTCAATTATGCTTTATCATTTCACACTATAGATTGAGATAATTCAAGTGAACCCTATAGCCTATCACCATACGGTAACGACTTAATATAATTTCTGCTGAAAATTATCCTCAGTTACTTATTCTTTTTGATCTGTTGAAAAGTTTATATAGCTTTGTAATTTCCTATATAATAGATTTTTACTATACTGTTCCATATATTCATAGTCAGGAGTTCCACATTCATTTACAGGTAACATAATTCCACTTCTAAGCAATCGCTCTTTAGTCCATTTATATCCGTGACTATATTTTTTCTTGCGACATATCAGAACAAGTAGTTATAAACAATCCAATATATCTATTGAGCCAATCCGAATATGCAAATATTACATCAGAAGTAGAAATGAAACTTTCATATTTGTATATTGCATATCCAGCAGAACCATTACCATTCTTAATAAATCCAACAGCATTCCCTTTTTTTGTAACAATTTTTTATCCGCTCGCACAAAAGATAAAACACCATTATTGCGATTAGTCGCACCTATATATGATTTTCCGAATCTTTCGTATCTTCTTCAAGATGGTTGAATCCTTTCGATTTTCCAGGAGCAAAATAATCAAAAATATCTCCAATAAAGAATGATTTTTCATTGTTTATCTTTCAGAGGTATCAGATTGTACCCCCCCGATAATTTTCAGTTGTTTCTGACAATAATCAAGATATTCTTCTCTTTTTTTATTTTTTCTTTCTCTTTGATATAGGCTTCCATGAATTCATAATCAGGCATATTATTTTGATCTATTGGCAATAATAGTTGCATTCTCTTTAATCTTCCCAAAGTTGCACCATTTCCACCCCAAGAGAGCTTTGAAACTTGCTTTTTTAAGAGTGGAATTATAAATTTTGCAGTATATTTATTAAGATGTTCATTGTATAAAACCTGAACATTTTGTCCAGTATAAAAACTATGTGGTTGATAAAATACTGTTTGTGTATCTAAACCAATTGTTATTACATTTCCTTTGTCAATTTTAAACTTTTCTCTTTGTTCCTTTCCAACGAACAATGCAACTCCATTATTAAAATCAGAGCGGGTAATATATGGTGTTTCTTTGTCATTACTCTCCAACAATTTATTCTTATCTATCCCAGAAAGTGAAGATCTAAGTTTGAAAATCCCATTTTCTTTTTTCATCCGAAATATAAAAAGCTTTCCATTTTTTATCTGTCAGTGCTTTCATCATCGTTCACCTCCTCAAATAAATATTTTTTTCCCTTGCATTATCATTGCAAATTCAAATGATAAGTAATCTCCAATAGTTTTATCGAAATCTTCTTCAGTAGGTAATTCATCATTGAAATAGTAAAAGCTGTGCAACCACTCGTCTGTTGCCTCAATCGTTGTTTCGACGCAAAACTTTGTTTCTGCTTCTATTCTGTCAAACCAAACATCGAGCAAATGTTGCTTTTTATCTTTCGCTGACTCTGTTTCTAACAAGCCAATATGTGGAGATACCTTGTAACCATCATCTTCAAAATTGATAAACTTACATTGCTTATCAGCTGGATGTGGCTCTCCAGCAGTAAATACAAAGAATACAAGGAATTGTGCCAACACCATAAAATGTGTCTTTATTTAATGTTATAACTCCCTCCAACGTATGATGTTTAAATATATTTTCTTTGATTGCTATTTCTTCTTTTGACTTGCCAGTCATAGTTGATTGCGGAACAATAATAATACATCTCGCTCCAACAGATAATGAATCCAATAAATGTTCAGTAAAAGCAATCTCATATAGTTCTGAATTAGATTTTGAGCCTTGCGAATAAGGAGGGTTCATCATTCCAACGGTTGCTTGCTTTAATTGCAATTTATTTGGATCTTGCTTCAAGAAATCATCATTGATCAAATTACTTTTTCCATCGCCACGCAAAATCATATTTGTTGTTGCAATAGTAAACATATTAGGTCTTAATTCTATTCCGTGTAGTTGATTTTGTCTTATACTTTTCTTTTGTGCCTCATCATCAGTTTTCTTAAGCATATTATGCATTGCAAACAATCAAAAATCCAGCTGTACCACAGCAAAGGATCAAAAACAACATCATCTGGTTTTAGATTGACCAAATCACAAAACAACTGTGTTATATGCTTAGGAGTAAGGATTATACCAAGTGTTTGTCCATCTCCTCCTGAATAACTCATAAATTCCCCGTAAAATCGACCAATATAATCTTCTGCCGATTTAGAATATCTTATTGAACGATAAATTTTTTCAAACAGAAATTCTGTAAAATGTTTCAATGGAGTTTTGTTTAATTTTTTCATCAATTTCATTAAGTTTTACTGTATCCTTTATGAATGCAAACTGTCCTAATATTTTATCTTTCTTTACCACAGGAGATACATTTGCTCTTTTAAATTAGCGTCTATCGCATCATATATTTTTTGACCGTCTGTTTTAATAGTATCTCCCGTTAAATCACTAATGGAAAAATTTTTAAACTCTGCTTCACGAAGTGCAAGCATAATTCCTGACACAATTAACGGTTTTTTCAGTATCAAGAAGATTTCCATAATTTCTTAGATCTTCATGTAATATCGAAGCGTCTTTCAAAATTTCAGCAGTTTCCTTTTCAGTATCAGTATCTTCTTTCAGAACTTCTCGTGTATAGTATTCGTCAATATTATCCTCGTTAAAGGATATAAAAGACTGTACTTCGGGAAGTTCCCTGTAAAACTCTGTTTCATCTACATATATTGGAGAAATTTTATGCTTTCTTTCATCTCCCGATACACCAAAGGCAAAATATTTTCTTATATGTTGTATTTTTTGCAAGATGTTTAGCATAAAATAAAGCACCATTTACCGCATAATTACAAACTGCATTTACTTCATGGCTTATACAGTTCTTTTCATTTAATTGAATATGTTTGCTTAAATCAGCCTTATCTTCTATTACAAGTAAATAATCCTTAACAACTGCTACATACTCTGGAAACCCTACATTTCCAGTACCTTTTTTAGAGGCAGTCTTTAAAGCTTTATCTATTTTTTTTATATTACTCCCTTGTGCATCAAAATTGATTTTAGCCTGTTTTAACAAATCATATACCCACAAGTCAGTCCTAATTTCTTTTTTTCGCCATTTGTTTACACCCCTTTTTAATAATCAAGCCATTCTTTTCAATTAGTTTATATTCGATATTGTTCTTATCACAAAATGATTTAATTGCTTTCATACCTTTTATATTTGGTTTTGCTTTGTTAAGTTCCCAACGCTTTACTGTAGAAATACTAACTTTAAGTTCAGAAGCAAATTCATCTTGTGTTAAAAACATTTTTGTCTTGCTTGTTTAATCACTTTTCCCAAAACCATTTTCATATCCCCCTCAGGAAAAAATAGTATCATCATACTATCATTATAGTATCATTTTGTCAAAGTGACCATGTTGATTGCTTTATTTTATCCTGTGCGATTAGTATCTTCAGATACTGAAATGCCGATACATAGATTTTTATAATAGTTTTAAAAACAATTGACAAAATACCACTGTGGTGGTATACTATATATTGTAAGGAAGAGATATTACTAAAAAAGGAGATAAGAAAAATGGGAATGAAATACTATGTAAAGCAAAAGAAGCATTAAAGGCAAGAGGCATAGAATATTTTAAAAGTCTTGACCTTTATAAAATCAAAATGAATTCGGACAAGTTCGTAGATGGCATTTACTACGAACAAGATGACATGTATGACTATTGGTTATACTTAGACCCCGAAAGCGGTGAAGAAGAAGCTTTCGAACTGTTTGCAGAAGATGAGGATTAATTAAAAAGTGAGGCGATAACACTTGAAACACCAATTTCTAAAAATAAAAAGAGACAAGAAAATGGAAATGAGTATTATTGAAGAAATGAGTATTATTACAGAACTAAAAAACTTTATTGAAATCATCCCCAATTTAATTGAGGATGAAACGGTGGAATATGCTAAAAGTGTAATTGAAAGTTACGACAACAATTACAGTGCAGATGAAATTTTGAAAACTTATATTTTAAGGAGTTCCGTCAAATTCTTGAAACTATGAAGCAACAGTTAAAAAGAAAAAGGCATTGATTACAATGCCGTCATTGGTGAACAAGTAATAAACAATCTGTTTGTTTAGAAAAAGGAGGAATGGAAAATGTTAAACACAACTAATCTTACAAGAGAACAAAAGAAAAGGCTTAAAAGGAATTAGGAAAAATCTTATACGGTAATGATACAAAGTTTGATTTCGAGCCACTTGAAAGCCATCCAGAACTAATCGAAAAGAATGGGTTTCTAAAAAGGGACTACATTCGTGAAAGTAAACAGTACTCAATTAGAGAAAGCTAGCTTGAAATATTATAGCGTTGATATGAACACTGGAACTATTCATCACACAGGTGCATTAACTAAGTAAATTAAAAGTGAAGCGATAACACTTACAACAACACTAATTTTAAAAAATAAAGGAGTTCAAGAAAATGGAAAAAATTTATGGGTATCATTCAAAGATGGTCAAGTTATGTATGCCACTAGTTTCGAAAATATGGAAGATGCGCAGAAGTGGTTAGAAACTGAGGAATATGACTTTAGAGAAAGAGAGCTTCTCACAGCAGAGGAAGCATGTGAAGTTCTTGAAGTATCTGAGAATGAATCATTAGAAGATACTATCGAATATTATGAAGAGTGTAGACGTTCAAATATTTTGAATGAGAATAGATAGTAGACGTTCAAATATTTTGAATGAGAATAGATAAAAGAACGGTACTATATATAATAAGGAGAAAAAAGATGAAAAAAAATTATTAATGGAAGACAGTACAACACAGACACAGCAAAGTTTATTGATGGAGTGTATTCTGGAATCGGAGGCTTTTGAAGAATACAAGGCTGATCTCTATAAAAAAAAGACTGGAGAATATTTCTTATACGAAAGCGGAGGTCCTATGAGTCGCATGGCTGTTAATGTTAGCTACAATGAGGTTACTGGTTCTGAAAATATCACACCTTTAACAGTTAGTGAAGTGAAGAAATGGCTAGAAGACAATAATCTAGCTGAAGCTTATGAAAAGTTGTTCAATGTAACAGAAGGAAGAACTTTAAAAGAGTTAAGAAGCAAAAAAGGCTTAACTCAATCAGAACTAGCGGAGAAGGCTGGTGTTCCTGTTGGGCATATACAAAAAAATATGAGACAGGCGAAAGAGATCTCAATAAGGCTCAAGGCATTATCCTATTAAAAAATCGCACAGGCATTAGATTGTGCGATTGAAGAATTGATTAATATAAAAGAGTAAGAAATCTTTACAAGTTATCAAAAGTCTAATCATTCAATAATCATTTAAAAATTCCAACTAAGCTTGTATTAGTCTCTAATATTAACACTATATCAACGAGCTCTTCTAATATGGGATTGATGAAACTCATTAGAACTATCTTTAGAATCAGGAGAAATGAAAGATGAATAAAATATTAAATTTTGGTAGATTTGTTATAAATGAACCTATGAATAAAAGACGCTGAATGGCTCGAAAAGAATATGAGTAATTTCAAAGATACTGACAGATGTATTCCCTGTCAGAACTGAGGAAAGATACACATATGATGTCTACACAGGAGTATGTAAAACATATGACTCGTATACGCCAACTGTTGGAGTTGCTGTCGAATTTGAAAACTATGCAGGGAAAGTCTACTGTATCCTTTTGGGTGGATATGACTGCATCAGATATAACTGCTATGATTCTGAAGATACAGAAAGAATGTGGCTCGGTGATGACCTTGTAAGTATTGACTTCATAGGGCAGGCATATCAGGAAAGATTGTTTTATTCGAAAGATGAAGCCAATGAGTATCTGGAATCAGTCACTTATAGTGCCATCAGAATTTGATTACTGTTCAAGTTAATAGACATTTAAGAAGATTTCCTTATGTAGGAAGTCTTCTTTTTTAATATTTTTTCGGTTCATTTTCATTGTTTGGTCTAGTAAAATATAAATCTAAATGTTCATTTTCATTATTTTAGTTCTAACTGAAAAAAATACCTGTTGCATCCCTTGTCAAATATCAAGGAGCTTCCCTATGGGACTCCTCCTTGACATTTGCCTTAGCAGGGGTTGCACCTTTAGGGAGGCGAGGCTGAGACGCCGTTAAAAATTAGGAGGAATAAAATATGGATTTTAAATTATCATTCAAAGACTGGAACATTGAACTCATGACAGGATATAAGCCTATGACAACATGCTACATGGATTTCAGCATTGCAGAAGCCTTTGGAGAATCAGCAGTACTAGAAACATACGAGTCACTTATGAAACAGATGAAATGCGACTACAGATGGCTAACTGAATTTGTTATGGCTCTCAACTGGAAAATTTGGGAGCATTATGAAACCAATAAAAGACTAGCAGAAATATATAATTCTCTCTGGGAACAGGCACAGAATTATGCCTGTAATAACCTATATGGAGATGAACTCAACTACTTCTACAGTACAACAGATTAAGAAAGTAAAAAAGATTTCAAATCATAGAGGAGGAATGAAATATGGACTATAGTAACAATATCAAGAAAGGCGACATTTTCTACGTTGCCTATGCAAAAGATTACATGAACGGTGATGATGATACAGGAAGACCTGCAATCATCGTATCAAGTGATACATTGAATCTTCATAGTGAATACGTTAAAGTCGTATATCTAACTACAAAGCAGAAGAAGCCAATGCCAACTCATACATTTATATACTGCAAAAAAGCCTTCAATGGCTCTGTGCGAGACAATTGATACAATCGAAAAAGAGCAGACTAGGAACTTACATAAGAACGCTGACTAATGATGAAATGTATAGAATTGACTGTTGTATCATGTGTTCACTAGGTATTGATTTTCAGACAGCCATTGAACTTAAAACTGAAAGAGACCTTTACAAGAAACTGTATAAGGAACTTCTTGAAAAAGTTATTAAAAGTATGGATTGACTTCCATACTTTTTTATATCTGCGAAACGGTATCATCCTTTTCCTCTGGAAAAGTCTTCTTCTATATTTTTTGTGCTTGCACCCTCCGTTGCCTCTCCGACTGCAAGCACAGGCTCGTCAGCTGAAGCTTCCTCGCCAAATCATTTTCATTATTTTTGGTCTAGTTAAATAAAAAAATCAAATGATCAGATGCAGATGCCCTCGTTGCCTCTCGGACGATCTGCATCACGGATGCTCCGCCTGTCCATGCTTTGCACAGACTCCGCATCCCTTTTCATTGTCATTGATTCTGTTCTAGATTAAAAGAAAATGCCTGTTGCACACCCTTCGTCTCTGTCAAGGAGCTTCCTTTCAGGACTCCTCCTTTGACATTCGCCTTATCAGGGCGTGCACCTATAGGAGGCAAGGCTGAGATGCCGTTAAAATTTAGGAGGAATAAAATATGAACAGAAAGTATGATGAAATTGTGAAGTTACCATGTGACAAGTTGGCACAGACCATGAGTGACATCACCTATCTTTATGAGGAGACTAGAGTGCCAAACAGCACTACAAAAAATTCCTGGATGAATGTGTACAGGAGGAATTAGACACAATCGTCAACAACAGAATCCTTTGAAGTCTATGTAAAGACAATCAAGCAGATTATCGAGGAATCACCTCTCCTTTTCGTCAAGGCACTTATGTGCATTGATAAAGAAAATCAACCCTTCTAGTATGCGACCATATGAACAACAGGCACTTATCGTATGTGCTTCACAGTTTGTGGAAGGAAAGAAGAAAGTACAGTATCTTGATGATTCAGTGTACGAATTATTTGATGAAATCATCAATAACGGAACAAAAAAGAATTCTTGAGTTATCTGATGATGGAGACGAAACCAATGACAAGGAATTGAATTAAAGGAGGAATAAGAAAATGGAAGATTTACTAAAAAAAATGTTTATGTTTGTAATGTCTGCGAAACGTGATGATGTATTATGCATAAACATCAAAGAGACAGGTGAGACATATAAATTCAGTTATTATGAAGTTCTTGATATAGTATTTCTTGGAAAACTACCAGAAAGATTTGAAATGAAAGAGTAATCAGCGAAGAGGGGAGACACCTCCCCTCTTTCTACTGTTTTCTGCGAAACGGTATCATCCTTTTCCTTAGGAAAAGGCTTCTTCATCTTTTTTTGTGCTTGCAACCTCCGTTGCCTCTCCGACTGCAAGCACAGGCTCGTCAGCTGAAGCTTTTCTCGCCAAATCATTTTCATTCATTTCGCTCTAGTAAAAAAAAAATCAAACGATCAGATGCAGATGCCGTCGTTGCCTCGGACGATTTGCATCACGGATGCTCCACCTGTCCTGCTGGACAGATTACGCATCCTTTTTTCATTTTCATTGATTCTGTTCTAAAATGCCTGTTGCACACCCCTTTGTCTCATGTCAAGGAGCTTCCCTACGGGACCTCCTTTGACATTCAACTTTTTCAAGGGTGTGCACCTTCAGGAGGCGAGGCGAGTTCGCTTTTAAAATCAAGGAGGAATAAAATATGTTTAAAGCAACAGAAAAAGAAGTAAAAAGAATTAAGAAGGGAATATCCAAAAGGAACAAGAGTGGTTCTTGTTCGAATGGACGATACACAAAGACCTGTCTGGTTTTATACTCAAAGGCACAGTATTGGGTGTAGATGACACAGGCAGTCTTCTCATGGCTTGGGATAATGGGTGTGGTTTAAACGTAGTCTATGGTAAAGATGAAGTGAAGAAAATCAATGATTCTATGAGTGAATACAGTTTGCGAGATATACTCATTGCATTTTCAATTAAATACAAGGGAATCTTCACAAGCATCTATGGTGCAATAGCAATAAAAAGAAGAACTTAGTCATGACGAAATGGAAGAACTTCTCGACAAAGCACCTAAGTACCTCGTCACAATCATAGATGACGATTATCCTTCATCGCTCAAGAAGATTCCATGTCCCCCCATTTGTTCTCTATTATTGTGGCGATTTGGAAGAAATCAATGAAAAGGAAATATCATTATTCCATGTAGGTGCATTAAAAAACATGGCTATCGTTATTTCATTCCGTCACCGAATTACTCAAAACATTTCATTGCCTGTGAGAATCCATCAGAGTTCAGCACTTATCTCGAAGAATTTAGAACTATTTATAAGGATTGTATTTAACTAATTAAAGTATGGATTAATTTCCATACTTTTTTAATATTTTTTCGGTGCGTGCACCCTCCGTTGCTACTCCGACTGCACGCACAGGCTCGTCAGCTGAAGCTTCCTCGCCAATTCATTTTCATTATTCTTGTTCTAGTTAAATAAAAAATCTAATTGATCAGGTGCAGACTCCCTCAGTGCACCTCGGACCTTCTGCACCTTCATGGATGCTCCGCCTGTCCTGCCAGACAGACTACGCATCCTTTTTTCATTTTCATTATTTTAGATCTAGCTGAAAAGAAAATGCCTGTTGCACACCCTTTGTCTCATGTCAAGGAGCTTCCCGTTGGGACTCCTCCTTTGACATTCGACTTTTTCAAGGGTGTGCACCTATAGGAGGCGAGGCTGAGAAGCCGTTAAAAATTAGGAGGAATAAAAATATGGAAAATTTAGTATCACATGAAGCAATGGTAAAGGAAATCAAGAATTTATGCTGGGACAACAGATACCGTGAAGGTATGACAGTAGAACATCTAGCTGAGGAGCTTGATGCACTGGCTGAGGATTTTGACCCTTATGAATACCGTGACAATCTCTTGGGCGATGATAATTATATTGATGAAATCATCTATGATTTAAATGATGGAAGATACATCAATGAATATATGGAATTTCTTCAAATGGTTGCTGAAGAAGATGAAGACAACAGCGTTGTTGCAGAAATCCTCATGGATTACTTAAAGAAATATAAGAAGGGATGCTGAGATTATGAAGAAAACTTTTAATAGAACAATGTTTATAGATAATCTGCCAGAAGCACAGGTAAAAGTGGTTATATATGATAGAGATAAATATGATAGACAGAGTGAAGCAAAAAGAAAGACTTTACTTCACTGGGCTCACATCATGGGACATCATTTCTGGAGGTGAAGAAGCAAAGATGATTGAATCAAATACTGATATGATTGACGATTGTCATGAATATCTAATTCTTCACTTCAAGGACGGAACGGAAAGATTATTCTGTAACTCATATGTTGATTTGTTTATATCATAAAAATCAGAGTGAAGCGATAACACTTAAAACACCAATTTAAAAAAATAAAGGAGATCAAGAATTATGAAATTTACTGAATTTGAAAAAGAAACAAGAATCACAGACTTTGCAAAGAGATGCCTGCTAGATACCAACTACAACGAAAAAGGCGAAAGATTTAGAATGCCTATTAACGAATGGACAAGAAAATGTTGGAGAAAAGCGAAGACATTTGAAGAATTCGTCGAATTATTCTTTGCTGATGAAGAAGAAATTGTCAGAAGCTATGGGTACTGCGAACTATCCAAAACATTGAATGCCAAGGATCATGAAAAGAGACTAAACAGAATGCTCGCAAAAGCAGATAATACATATTGCACAATGAGCAACATTGGCTCCTTGAAAATTGGAAATGGTGACTTTACCATGCTGGTATTCCAACGGCTATGGCGACGGAGAAACACGTGTCTTTGTTTTTAAAAAAGGCAATGCAAACTTCATTTACTATATGCTGAACATTGGCGACTGGAGCTGTTCCTTTAAAGGTGTAATCAACATTTATCATTACGACTGTGGAAATAATGTCTGCGCAACATTAAACGGCAGTTATACAATCTATTCCGAAAACGGCAATGTAATCTTTGTAGAAGATTAATTATAAAGTGAGGCGATAACACTTAAAACACTATTTCCTTATAAAAAGGGAGGTTAAAAATGATAAAATGAAAAGTACTGGGGAACGTATAAAAACATTACTCAAAGAAGAGAAAATGACACAAAAACAGTTAGCTGAATTGTCTGGGGTGACAGAAAGTGCTTTATCGCATTATATAAAAGGAGACCGTATTCCTTCAGGAGTTGTATCAGCAAATATCGCCTATGCATTAAGAACAACAGTCAACTATATTTTAGGCAAGGAAGATATACTGGATTTTTCAAGCGTAAAACGAATTCTAGAGCAAAATAAAAACAAAATGACAAATGAGGAAAAAGCTGAAATAATTGAACTGTTATTCAGGAAGGATTAAAAGGAGGAAATAATAATAGATAGAAAACAGGAAAGTCTTTATAAATATGAAGTATACTGCCCAGTCTGCGGGGCAACATGGAAAAGAAAAACCAGATGCAAATTAGTCAGAGACTCAGATTTATTCTACTGCAAGAGATGCGAGGTGGAATTGAAAGTTAGAGTGATTGGAGGAACTCTATAAGAAGTATAATATTCTGTGTGAAGAATACAGGGAACTGAGAGAAGCATACGAAGATCTGCTACGTGTGATTATATGTGCTATGAATATGAAATGGGGTGTGATGATTATGAATGATAAAAAAAGAATAGTTGCAGGGCATGTAAAGGATGGAAGACTGGCAGTCTATGATATGAAGGAAATCTGCTTTGCAATGCTTCTCCAGAAGATGAAGCATTCATCATGAATGTTAAGCATGCTTTTTAGTGGTTGTGATTTCATTGTTGGATATGAACCACAGTCACTTATCAGCTTCATCGTGAAACATGGCATCACTCTTCAGTCATATGATTTCATTGATATTTCATCCTATACAGATTTCGACTTCAATAGAAAATCACACAGTACAGGAAGAAGACCTTCAATCAATGACATTGCCAAATTTTACGGTTTTCCTGTAATAGGAAATGAAGCTAAGGATGATGCACTCATCATCCTTAGAACATTCCTGCTTCTTAGAGAGCGTCTAGAAGACAGCCACGCCATAATTTCAGAAAAGGATATTGCTAACAAAGAAGATAGAGACAGCTTCTTTCGCATCATCAACTGGATTGACACAGAATACTGCTCACGTTCAACCAATCTTATTGCAAGAACTGAGGGTAGTCATTCAGTCAGCTATATGACTATAAATTATGATGAGATCAGAACTAGAATATCTAAATGGATAAAGAAGGAATGCACTTATGTACGAGTATCATATGATGAGGAATATAGGCTTCACATCTTTACTGGCATTCAATCAGAGGATGAAATGAACTCTCACACACAGTATCAGCATATGACTATTATTCCTGTCCCAGAGCACATGAACAACATGCTACACAGAAAGGATGTCAGCAGAAAGGATATCTTCAGCAAGGCAGAAAAAGACTGGATTTCACAGAATCTACGAAAAAGCATCATTGAAGAACTTCTTTCATATCTTAAATTTCCAGCTGAAGCAGAAAAAGAAGAATTATGAAGAGATGTTCTCTTCAGGGATGAGTGATATAGATATCGCTCATCGAAAAGGCATCAGACTAGCTACTGTAATTGAAAATAGAATCAGGATTCAGGGCATTAAGGATATATCCGTCATTGATGGATACATCACCGATGGAACTGAAGAACCTGTTTACAAAGAATTTATCACTAATGACTACTATAAGAAACTGAATGGTACAATCAGTCCTTATAAGGCGAAAAGCACTGAAAAGAGCAGTCAGAAACAAGACTGGCATCCATGCAGATTATATCTCCATGATGGCCGTATTTTACAAGATACTATTCAACGGACATTACATGGATGTTTCCTGCTAAATAAAAAAGAGAAGAGACATGATATCTCCTCTCTATGAGAACGTTACTCTGTATCCTGTATAAATTCCATCACTGCCTTGAATTGGAACAACATTATATCCATTTGCATGACCTGCATTAATCTGACTCTGTGCATACTGGACTGCCTGATTATATGTCTGGTTCATGTCGCTTGATGATGAGAAATTGAACACCCTTTGAAGATGCAGTCACCTTTCTGGAACTGCTGGAGCCACCTGTCTTGGGTGGATTGCTCTGCTGAGAATTATTCGATGCGGACTGCTGACCAGCTGATGGAGTGACTGTCTGCTGTGGCTTTTCTGCCACTGATACATTGAGACATTTCTCAGTCATGTTTCCTGCATCATCCTCAACATAATATCTTATCTTATACGTTCCAGATTTGGAACAGTCAACGCTTCCTTCTGTCTTCACTCTATCTCTTATGTCACCATCTTCATTATCGACTGCACTCTGTATGTAGGATTCTGAATTAAATGAACTTCCATACGCAATGCTTTCATCTGTCTTTGAAAGAGATAGAACTGGAGATACATCATCATACACTCTGATTGTCATATATTTCTCTATCTTCTTCATTTCGTTGGAAAGAACATACTTGACTCTATACGTTCCTTTCTTATCAAGCTTTGTTTTTGGAATAGTCAGATGGCAGTCTCTCTTTGTAGGATTTGATGTAATCCATATAGTCGATGCTTCCTGCCTTTGACTCACCGATTGACAGGTTATCTGTCTTCAATTCCAGATGTATACTCTGAAACATATTTGTGATTGTATCCTTCTTCCAGAAGCATAGCGCAGACACTGACACAATCACTGCTATAAAGACTGTAACGATGATATATCTAAGCAGTCTTTTTTTCTGCACTGCTTCATGCTTAGCATCATACACTGCATTATTTTCAAACAAGCCCCTGTCGCATGCCCTTCATCTGTTCTGAAGGAATATCAGGATGACAGAAAGGCGTTGGATTAATACCCTGTGAAAGACATAGTCTTATTTCCTTCATCTGCTCCCAGTCGTAACGTGGGTCACACATGTAGCTGAGATCTAGTCCTTCATCATCCGCCTTCTTCAACTGCATCTTCTGCTGAGTCTTTGTAGGCGTACTTTTTCGCAGTATTTCCATATTGCTGACTCACCACTAATCCCTCCTATAGGAATCTTAAAATAAAACACACTGTGTGTGTGTTTTATTTTAAGATATCTTTTAAAAAATAGCGAAGAGTATCACGTGATACTCTTCGCTATTTTTTCTATATATTTTGTTTTACAACTACTAATGTTTTCATTTTCCTTCTGCTTTAGAAGTTTTCTTAATCACCTCTACCAATGCTTTATCATAGTAGTTTGTTGTCTTTGATAAGTACTCTGTAAGCTTATCTACATCTTCTATTTTAACCACATAATCTCCCTTGTTCCCGTATTTGCCATCTTCATCGAATTTCAATGTAAGGGAAGGTACATTTTAATATTCTTTGTAGTCGCTTCGCTTCAATGTGTCAAGGATATGATACATTCTGATGATCTTGATTTCGTTCATCATTTCATCAAGCTTATCTTTCATCTCGTTAAGTGTTTCTTCTCTGCTTGTCTGTTTTGCAAGTTGGATTATAGCCTTTTCTACTACTTCCCTTTTTTGATTCTAACGTTTCCGAAAGAGTATTCACTAATTTTACGACACTCTCGTCTATTCTCCACGACTTTAAGACTTCTTTTCTATCCATATTACATTCTCCTTTCCTTCTTTTTTTGATGCTATCTCTTCTTTCAGTCACTCTAGCTTTTAAAGCTTCTGTATATTGTTCATTAGTTTTAGTTAGTCTTCTAATAACATATTTATCTGGATAATTCTCTTCCATTTGCTCAGCATATATTTTCCAAAGCCCTCTGTGACCACAATTTGTGTCGATACACATATGAAAAGAATGTATCAATTCATGGCATATTGTATTTTTTATTTCTTGTTCTTCACCAGATTCAAAAAACAATCTGTTTATTTTGATACATTCAGCATAATACTCGTTTCCATCATAATTCTCTATACATTGTCCTAATACCTTTAACATTCTATAATCGCTTAATATTATCGGGCAATGCTGATCATATGGCACACCAGCAATTCGCATGTCTTGTTTAACTTCTTTTATTAATCTGTTCAACTCCGATTTATTTCTTTTCATTTTTTTCTCCATTTCCAAATACAAATATTAACCTGTGTGCACATTTAAAAGCCTTATTTGTGTACATTTGGACTTAAGCAGGATAAGAAGAAAAGTGTACTATTTGTGCACTTTTCTTGGATTAATAGAACTGCCCAACGGGCAGTTTATTTGCTTATATTCACTATATTTTCGATTATTGCCTTTGTGCACAAAGTGGTTTACCTTATGTGCACATAAAAATGATGTTTTTGTGCACATGGTTTTCTGAGATTAATCAATTTTTTTCTTTGATTTCATCCATCACACCATGCACCGAATTGACCATCACTGCAATACGTTCAGAAAACATTGAAAGATTATCCTTCATTATCCTGTCGATTTCTTCTCCCATTATTTCTGTATTATCTCAAGCACTTTCTTTGCATAATATAGATTGATCATTTCGTCAAATATCTCTGACTTCTTTAAAGGACATTCCTCCTGTTCCTCAAGGAAAGTATCTTATCATACTTATCCATAAAATTATCAGATGCCCTGAATGATACTGTCTTCATATCTTGTTCCTCCTAACTATTGCTTAGTATCTGAATCACTGTTCCTATCAGAATAATCAGCATTGCAATCGTTCCAATATAGACTCCCCAGATAACCTGCTTCTTCTTGCCAAGAAAACCTCTCAACAGCCACAGACCTGCTTTACTTCCCTTTTTTGGAGTTGCATTCCCTGCATGCACAGCATAGATTTCTTTCATCATTGACATTACTGATTTCCATTCTGTCCATCAGCCAGTTAGCCATCTTGTTCTTCTGCGACTTATTGACAGATATGATATGGTCCACTGTCACATCCTTCTTTTAAGAAGCTTAAAGCAGTATGCACACATAATATTTTCCAATCATCGGTTCGTTTGCTTCAAAGAATGTATCTCTGTAGCTGTTGCATCTCGTTCTGGTGGAATCATATGCAACGAATGCCAAACCATTCCTTTTTTTGCATAGTCTCTATACTTCTCTACAAATAAAAGGGTCAGTCGTGTCTCTATGCCATTTCTCATCTTTGCGGATGAAGCGGAATCCTTTATCATAGAGTTCACCTCTGCAATAGTAGGTGCGTGTCTCTCCGTCACTAATTATCATATGTATCTTTCCTGTTCTATTCGTACTATTCATCACTATCACCTTAATAATATTTTACAATTTATATTTTTTTATAAAAGGCTATGAGTGTCACGTGACACTCATAGCCTTTTATTCTATATACTTTTATATAAAACTGTTAGTTTTCCAAATCTCCGAATCCCTGTTCGGATTCTGTCTTTTCAGATTCTTTAAACTTGTAGTTCTGTGCAGACGTAATGAGTTCGCCTACCTGATTGATGTTGTCATGGATATATCTGATTACCATATTTTTCTTCTCTTCTTCAGTTAGTTCTCTAACCACTTCCTTTTCGATTGTCTTATGCTTATCAGCTTCCTTCTCTACAAGAATGCCAGCCTCAGTGATGAGGTCATGTGTGCATTCTGAAAAGGTTTTATTGCATTCTGCAATGTTTCTGATGGTTTTTACTAGGTTTTCCAATGAGATGCTTTCGGGTTCTTCCTGTACTGATTCGATTCCAGCCTTCATCCCTTCATCATATGCTGTGTTTTTTTTTCCTCTCCGACACGCTTTTCAACTTCCTCCTTGATAAGTACCTGCTTCTCTTCTTCAGTCAGTTCCTTTACTCTTTGGTTCTCCGCAGATGATGTTTTCTACTGACTCATCACGTTTCTCTTCACTAGCAATATATGAGCATGCTGTGAATACCTCCTTCATCTGTTCAGAACTGAAATTGATACTGCATCCTTCAAATAGCACGTTCTTCACCATCTTTGTGAAGAGCACATTGCTGAATGTACAGTTAGCAAACTGCATGTTTGCTACTGCCACATCAAAGACCACATTTTCAAATGTGCACTCACTGAATGGTGCTCCTGTAGGAAGGTATTCACTGATTTTGATATCCTTGAATTTGCATTTATCAAATCTCTTTCCCTTGAATTTGTAACCATTCTCAAGTTCATTCTGAGTGAATGTCTGTCCTTCAATATCGATTGTCTGTGCTTCTGTTTTTTACTGTCTGTTCCATGTTCTTTTCTTCTCCTTCATCATTTTCTGTACTGTTCTTTTCTGTTTCTGGATTATTTCCTTCATCATTGGAAGAGTCTCTTACTTCTGTCACTTCGGGATAGTCATCAATTGACTGCTGATGGAATCCTGTGACGTTTTGATTTACTTCATCATCATTGCCATCAAACATTTTGTTAGTATCCTGTGTGAGTTCTTCAGGAAGTACTTCATCCTCCTGCTTATCTAATTCCTCCTGCACCTGCTTTTCATCCACATCCGATGAATGATGGATTGTGCCATCTTCACATGGAGATGGCTGTACATCACAGAATGGAAATTCATGCATTGTATCGGTATCATTTTCTCCTTTTTCAATCAGGGCATGATAATGACAGCCGATAAAGTATGTATTCTTATAGTTTGAATTTTCACTTACTGTATCATCAAATGAGCAGTTGACGAATGCCACGTTGCTGAATGTCATCTTATTGAATAGAGCCTGGTCAAAATGACAGTTGATGAATATTCCGCTGATTCTTGCACTTTCGAACGTTACCTTATAGAACTGGTCGCTCACGAATTCTGCTCTGCTGATATCTGCATTATTGAATGATATCTCTTCATAGTTGTTCATTTTGAGCGGAACGGCTCAAGCTTATCTGAGATATCACAATTGATTATCATGCAGGTCTTGACCTTCTCATCATTATTGCAGTGCAGTTCTGCCTTTTTGATTTCGATTCGTTCAGGGCCTTATCATTGAAGGCTCTGGTATTGAATCCCTGTTCACTGATATTGTATTTTTTCAATCACTTTTCTAATTCTTTGTGATCATCTGTTCCTTTGTCATATGCTATTTTTCCTCCTTGTAGTTCTTTGCGTCTTTTTTCTATATTCAGGTGTCTTCTGAAATCTTTCATATTCAGCTGATATATCAAATTTTCCAGCCACCTTCTTAGGGTTATCTGTAAACAAATGTTTGCTGTTATGGTAATACACGTACTTGTTGTTTGGTATCATCTTTGTATAGAATGGATTCTCCTTCTGACGTAGCAATAGAATCTCACCATACTGGAACTTGCTCAGTCTCTCATTAGTGAATATCGGTTTCTTTGACATACTTTCCATCCTTCTTCACCAGCTTGTGTCCTGCTGATTTGGATATCTCATCCAGTGTAGAAGTATCTGATGATAGCAGATATATCTTGTTCATGCATCCATTCTTGATGGAACGGGTCAGTATCATGTCCATATGTACTCTCAAGCTGATCATATCCCTGAACAACAAGATCCAGTCTAATACCTCTTGAACGTCCCGCACCAAGAAGTGAAGTAACAGCTGGATACTTAGGAAAGTTACCAAATTCATCCCAGATGAAGTTGAAAGGATAATTGAGTCTTAGTGACTCATGCTCACGTGCTATTGCGATGAGAGACTCGTAGCTGTTGCATGAAAATATTGACGAGAGGATAGTACGTACTCTTCTCATCATGCACCTTCAGGAATATAACGGTCTTCTGTGTGTCGAGGTCAGGCAGGTTGATTTCATTTGTTGCCATGATATTCTGTACCTGCTGAGAAAGAAGGACCTTGTCAATTCTTTCGTTGAAGGTTGAACGCATTGATTTTGCTGTGTCTGGTGCTGAATCAAGATATGTATTCAGCTTGACATATGACATATCCTTTGGCGTTCTTCTCAGCTTGACGTACTGATTAAGTATTGATGGATATTCTCCATATGAGTTTGGAGCATCAGTCGTTGACGGCTGAGAACCGACATCAAGAACAGCCTTTGCAGATGGTATATTAACTGCTTCAGGGTCTCCCTCCTCAAGAAGGAGATAGATAAGCCCTTTAAGGATATCAGATGCCCAGTTATTCCACACCTGATCCTTTGAATTAGGATCAGAACATATTGCATTGGCTACATCTTCAACTACTGACTGTGCTTCCGAGTAGTCTGGATATGTATTTATCTCACCATTGACGAAATACGGATTGCCGTTCTCATCCCTGCCAAGTGCGGCTGGAAGCATCAAATCCTTCCGTCGTACCATAGGTTCTTACATATTCCTTTCTAGCATCATCTAGTATCTTCTGAAGTTTTTCCTTCTTCTTATCTGCCTTCTCCTTCTCCTTATAATAGTGCTCACTTGCCATCTGGAGAGGATTCCACCCATCCGATTTCTGTGGGTCGATGAAATCAAGTACGTATACCCTGTATCCGTCTCTGACAAAGTCATCGTATGTCATCTGAGATAATTCACCTTTAAGGTCCACTATTACAGCTGATTCTCCTGCCATTCTCACCATGTTGATGAGAGGTAAAATGATTGTCACTGTCTTACCAGAATTGGTAGTACCAAGAATGAGTGAATGTGAATCTGTCGAGTCAACCCACATTCTATTCTTAGAAGACATAACTGGTAGTCCTGCTCTTTTTGTACTCCTTCTTATCCCCTATCTGATACTTTTTCGGGTGGAAGAGACTGATATAGAGTCTGTCCCACCATGGATATACAATCTCCCTGCTGTCGAATGTGACGGAAGGAAAAGCTTCCTTGCATGAAATTTACTCATTTTCTTGTTGAAGTCCTTTCGGTCACTTCTTCCAAGCACCATTAATTTTTCACCAATTTTGACTGTCGCATAATAAAATATAGGAAGAAATGCAAGCAGTGTTGCAATGATGAAAAGCTTCATGTCTCCTCTGAAGAAGAGGAGGCTGTAGTCGAATGTGATGCTCATTTTCCTGAAATACAGGATATTCGCAAGCCACGTGAATCCTGTATAGCTGAGGAATAGGCATATGACTGTCGCAATGATTATTCCTATGATATTCATTTTATAATCTCCTTTACTGAACCATTCTTGTATGAGATGCACGATAGTAGAATTCTTCTAATGCCTCCTCCATCTCCTGTTCCTGAGCATTCGCCACATCAACAATCGCCCTGCTTATGGATATGTTTGTAAGAGGCTTTCTGTATCTTCTCCGATCTGGGTTTCTCCAGTCTTTTTATTGACGGTCATGATTTCCTTATAGTCTGGATCTTTCGCTTTTTGAAGAATCATGTTGCCGATTCTCTCATATATCTTTTCTCATTTCCGCTTCCTTGAGAGTCGATATCTTCTCATTTCCAGCATCATTGATATTCGCTTCAAGTTTGTCGATAGTCTCCATCAGCTTTTCAAAGGATGCCTTTGCTTTTTGTCTGTCCTGATGAGATGGTCTATGTAGTTATCAATGAGCGGTCTGTAATCCTTCATGTTATATGAGGCATACTGCATTCTTCCTCTTTTCGGAAGGGCTTTGAGGAGTTCTGTGAGCTGGATGTTTTGTTGTCGAGAAGCGACTGTTCCACATCGCTCATGAGATGCCTGAACTGCTGGTCCTTGTTCCTGAAGACATCATCAGCCGATGTCTCCAGCCTGTCACAGTATGACTGTCTTCTCTCAAGTGCACTGAGAAGCTGTCTCTTCAGATATTTCATGTCTGACTGGGTGAACTTGGCACGGTCCATTGTATGTTCCTTCTCCATGAAGAGAAGATGCACATGCGGATGCTGAGTATTTGTATGAAGGTCCGCTGTCCATAGCATATTCTTTCGGGTCAAACCCCTTGTGTCTGAATACTTTTGGTAGCACCTCATTCAGAAGAGGCCCCACTGCTTGGCACTCTGTCCTAGTGAGAGTCTTTCAGCCTCCTCATGAGACTCAAGTGAGATGATCTCCTCATAGAAGATATCACCTTTCTTTGAGAAGGCTTTTTTCCATCTTCTTATAGAGTTCTTCTCTCTTCTTTGTTGAATCAATCACCCCTTCTGAAGATATTGTCGCATCCTTAGATGAGAGGATGTATATCCAAGATATCCATCCTTTCTCTTTCCAAGCTTCTTCTCATTCCCTTTTGCATCATCTCTATCGGTATACTGTGTATATCCTATGAGCGATCCAGTATCAAGAGTCCCTTTGAACCTTGAACCTTTGGGAGGCTGGTAGCCGTATATCAGGTAACCTCAGCTTATGTATCTTGATTCCCATTCAAATCACCATCCTAATCTGTTGTGTAATGTGAGCCGTCACTTGCTGGCGGTGCAGATTCTTATGAAGCATAATCTGCGAGCACCTTGTCCACATGTAGTTCTTTTGTACTGCTGTCTGCCTTGACATCGAATGTCACATAATATGCATCCTCAAGCTGACAGATGACATAGAACTCAGTCAATGTACCATTCTTCTGGATGCCCTTGTCATTCCATAGATAGGCGTTTCTGATCATGCCAAGATTCTGCTGTGCAATGTATCGACTTATTCTGATTCTGATATTTTCTTCCTGAATCTTTGTCACTGGAAGTGTTCCAAGATTCCACGTAGCATTTTTATTGATATATGCAGAGTCCTCGTCTTCTGTCTCTTTCTTTTCAGTTACTGTTTGTAGATGTTTTCTTGTCTGTTTTCTTCTTCTGACTATCTGAAGTGGTCTTCTTTCTGGAAACTTCAGATGTCTGCTGTTCCTTTCTGATTACATCCGCATAATGATAGATATATAATCCTCCTAATGTTGCTAAGATAAGCATCATCACAAGTCCTCCTGCAATGATGTATCTGATTCTACCTGCATTCATTTCTTTTCCTCCTTGTATTATTTATCCTTTGTATGCTTCATACCATGCTCTGGCAGTTATCTGTCTCTTCGGTCTGAGTTTTTGGGCACATATCTCATAGTTGTCTGCGTCGAATTTAGCAGATTCTTCTGGCGAAGTCATGGACTTCCATTTCTGTATGCCACCGTTCTTCTTCACCTTTGCTGAAGGTTGCCATCTCGTTGAGCATATAGCTGACCTGTGATTCCAGGTCTGTCCAGTCCTTTCCTCTTGAGGCACAGTACTGGAACATCTTTGATGTTCTGTCTGGTGATTCCCCTTCGTCCCACTGGACTATTCCATACGCATACTTTTCCTGCATGTCTTGTAGCTGACTTATCAGCTGGGTTGATATCACCACTGATATTGGTAGGATTTTTGCTGTTCGCACCGCCTGTCTCCCAGAGAAGATTTCCAATAACTCCTGATGCTGACTGCTTAGTCCAGCCGTTGGCAAGAAGAGTGTAGTATACTTTTTCAGCATTCTTTGCTCCACCTGCAAGAGTCACGTCTGACTGCTGGGAGTAGCTAAGAGTTGCAAATCCATGATCTTACTGCTTCCCTATCGCAATGCTTGATTTTCTGCATGTGCCAGGTCTACTTCCTGAGTTGCCTGATATATATCTGATGGATGTATTATCTGCTTCTGTTACAATACCGACATGATGTGTCTCCCCTTCATTCTTGTAGTCAAAGAATATGATATCTCCTGGCGAAGGCACATACTTCTTGTCATGTATCTGACCTAGCGACTTCCTGTTTCTGAAATCATCGTACATTTCCTGACATAACCAGTCTTGTGGAAACTGGATTCTGACAATCCCACTCTGGTAACAAGCACATAGGATACCCATGTAGCACACCAGCTAACACTGTCTGCCCTGCCTGTGAGCCACTTTCTATATTTGTCTCCACCGCTCATTCCTTTTGACTGGTATTCCTCCATTTCCATCTGTGCTGACTGTACGATGATGCTTCCATCAATTGTTCCTGCTGATGCTTCTGTTGTCGAAGCCCCGATTCCAAATGCTCCACAAATTAAAATAGCAGTCGCTAGGGAAAGCGACTGCTATCTTCACTGCTATGCTGTTGTTAATGTTCATGAATGTATCAGACTCCTTTTCTGTGGATATGGACACTTCTCTGGAAGACTGTGACCGATATATTCAATACCATTCTTATCTCTGCAATACGGATTGATGCGTTTCTGGCGGAATGAGTAGTAAGTCTGAGACCCAAGCACTATTGAATCAAAATATCCAAAGCCAAGATATTTAGAAGTATTTACCAGCTGATCATGCACCAGTCTATCATTTCTGCTTGGTGTGCAGTCACCACTTGGATGATTATGTACATGTATGATTAGTTTTGCATCGGAGAGAAGTGCTCCTGCAAAAAAATCTCTTGCCATAAACTCAGCGTTGCATTCCGTACCTGTCGATAATACCTGCACGCATATAACTCTGTGTTTTTCGTCCATCATAACTGCCATCGATATTTCCTTGTCCCATGGGGCAATGGTTTGTCCTAATACATCAAGAGTATCTGCTATATTACGACATGGTTTGTCGGATAGAAACTTCTTTTCCTTCTTGAACTGGAGTCTGACCATATCTAGACCATCTCTATTATCTTCTGCAAGCTTTCTTCTAAATTCTTCCTGTACATCCTTTAATTCCTGATTCATCTCTTTTCCCACCTTTCCATTGTTGAAATCCTCTTCAAGAGCTCTGCGGTGTTTGTTTACATATTCCACTGCTTCGGGATGATATCTTAGAAGTTCTGAAAGTGACATATATCTGTTCTTATCATCTCCATCCACATGGAAATAGGAGTAGAGGCATCCCTGATGCCTCACTTCTACATAGCTTTCTCTCTTCAAATACATTATCTCCTTCTTCTGGATTGATATGGTCTATTATATCCCTGCTTTGCATTGTTCTGTCATTCTTTAGATTCACTTTCTGTTCATCTTTTACTTCTGCTTCAGTTGATAGGACAATGTCATATGATTTCACATTATCATCTTCCATCTCCATTCGTTCTCCAATCGCCATGACATACTGATAGTTGATATCTAGTTCGCCAGGATTAACGCCATACTTAATCATTCTTTCAACTCCGCTTGTATCTATCCTTCTGATTTCGCTCTCCAGTCCTTCATTAAGAAGTCTTTTAGCACGGCTTGCATACTGGTCAGCTATGTCAAGACATACGTGATAGTAATTCGGATCAGTATCATCTGGAATATCCCCCCTTCTTCTCCTTTTCTGCCATTCTATCGTTCAGTTTCTCAAACTCATACACCTGGACGTGCTTTTTCCAGATAGGGAACAAGACGATTATATGCATAGTTCAGATAATCCTTGTATTTAGGTCCATCTTATCAAAACGGCTGTCATGGATGCATCTATAGTTGAACTGTCTGATATGCTCTATGATACCAGGACTCTCTGCCCAGTCGCTCTTTAGAAGGAAATCCCCTGATAATTTCGGTGCATGCCGTCAATGACATAATCTATTCTAAATCTTGCTACTGCACTTTCTACTTTGTCATCATTCGCAATAAGCTTGGTAATTTCTTTAAGTATCTTATCTGCTTCTGCTACTGGAATGCCTGTAATCTTTCTTGCAGGTTCATAGTCACTCTCCAGTACGGAGAAGACTGGCGTATCAGCTGTGAAGTATCCAATTCCTTCAATCATCTCCTCTACATAGTCTTTTGCATTGACTGGCAGGATATTGTTACGAGGATGATACATTCTAAATTTGACTGCATCTCGATATTCATCCTGATGGTAAAGTTCATTAACATCTCGACCATATTTTTCCTGAAGATCCATGAGTGCATCATCACGTGCTGAAAGAGAGAATCCTGCCTTGAGTTCATCATTCCAGTCACGTCCTTCAGTCGGAGGAACCCTAATAGATACATCTATCTTTCTGTCAGGAAATCTCTTCTGAATCTCTTCCTTGATTGCCTTTGAGGCATTTCTTCCAGCCTCGTCATTATCTAAAGCAAGAAATATATCTTTAATCCCCTTATGTGATGCGATTGTATTGAGAAGCCCGTCATATTTTCGACATCCATTGAGTGAATACCAGTTTGAATTCAGAAATCTATTTTCATAATCTTCTGGATCACAGTCAAGTTTGCCCTGCTGGCGAAGTTCGTAATCTCTACGTCTTAGATAGAGTGACTGCAATGACATGAGGTCGATGACTGCTTCTGTCACAAAGAGTGATGAATGTTCTGAAGCAAAATTATCGGACACTTTTGTGTAATAATCAAGTTTACCTTTAATAAAAAATCCTTGGCTGTAGTCACTTCCCTCCACATCGACAACGAATTTACGTTTTGGATCAGCTGAACGCTTGACACCATAAACTGGCTTGCCGTTCTTGTCTCTGCTTACAAAAACACAGTTCCCGTATCTGCCAGCCTCCTGAAAGAGAAGTCCTTCATGTATCCACTTATCTACAATCCTTTCTTCAATGCCTCTTGTGCTTTGCATAGATAGTCTCTTACCTTTCTGTTTGTATCTGCCTTTTCAGGCATTACGAATTTAGGCTTCTCCCTCTTATATCTGACCTGTCATGCGGCAAGCTCTGGATTAATCTTGAGTCTCTGCTCAAGTATTCTGATACATTCATTCACCTGATCATGCTTGTTCAGATTTGATTCATCAATTCCACTGAATTCCATCATAAATGCGACCGCATCACCGCCATTGCCGTTCGAATATCTATGATACGTGTTATCATCTTCATAGATAACGATGGAGTCATGCTCCACTGTTGAAAGGATAGGTCTTCTTCCTCTCTTCTTCACAAGTGTCATTCCATATTCCTCAGCAAGCTGACTGATTGATATCCTTGTACTGCATTTCTTCTAGCAGTCTGCACTTTGTCTTTTGCCATCTTATCTCACCCTTCCCCTTCTTCTCATTGGTTCTCTGTCCGTAGCTTCTCTTCCGCATGTCTAAGCGTACAGTCCAGATTGAACTTTGATAATGTAGATGCATAGATAGTAATTGATGCACCATCAGACTTTACTACGTAACGTCCATCCTCTTTCTCTATCTCATAATCATATTCCACTTCTAGTTCCTTGCTCTCATTCTCAAAAAGAATCCAGGTCCTCAGGTGTATACAGACCATCATTGAGATCACTTTCCATATCTTCTGGTTCGTAGAAATTCATGAGCGAACCTGAATCTTCGCATCGACATACCAGCCACTGCGTGAATGGGCTCATGCTGGTTAATGCTGGCTTTTCCCAGACCTTTTCCTCCTCAATTCTTCTGATTACATCAGCTTCGTTTTCATCTTCATCTTCTTCAAATTCTACATAGCCTCTGCATCTGATGCCTTCGTGGATGAAGCTGTACCATGCCATATTGATGTTATCTTCATGCATGATTTCAATCATTAATTCTTCCATCTTCTTTTTCCTCCTAATTTTCATCAAGGCTTGCTCGCCTCGCCTCCTATGGGACATATGGACTCGGAAAAGACAACCTGGAACTTGTCTACGTTGTCTTTTCTGAAGTCATATGTATAATCGTTTTTTAAGAATGAAGGAGCAGTTAGAAACTGCTCTCGATCATTTCTTATCTGGAAATCCATCAATTTCCAGATTGACATATTTTCCATTCATTTTCATCTTGAGATAAGCCTCATACTCTCTGCCCTGTCGATTATGGAGCTTCGCCTTTATTTTACCGCCTTTCAGCAGTCTTTTCGCAGATGTGGGTGTGATATGTACTGTATCATCAAATCTCTTCATATCCTCGAATAATGCAAATCCACAATCCTTGTCACTGCATGGATAGAATGATTTGCCATTCTTCATCTTTCTTCTGACAACATCCTTACCACAGATAGGGCATTTTCCAATGACATCATCTGCATTGATGGATGTTTCAACAGGTCTGATATTTTTGTATTCATTGCTTAGCATATCTCTGACTTCATCTGCAACCTCTATCATGAGGTCATTCTGATTTCTTCTGCCTTCTTTGATTTCTTCCTGAATAAGCCACCATCTTGCTGTCACATCTGGCTTGGATATTCTATCTGGTATCTGTTTGCACAGCTGTCTTGCCTTGTCTGTAGATACTATGTGCTTACGTTCTTCTTTCAGATATCCTCTTTCCAGCAGTTTCTTAACTATGGATGCACGTGTAGCTGTCGTACCGATGCTTCCATTCCTTTTTTAATATCGCCTTGATTTCTGGGTCTGTAACATATTTTGCAATAGATGACATATCCTCTACCAGAGTTCCCTGCGTATATCGTTTAGGCGGGTTTGTATATTTCTCAGCTTTTCGTGAGGAAATGAGAGAAGAATTGTACGTGCCTGAAGGAATGACATCCTGTTTCTTTTGAAACAAGTTCCTTGTCATCATTCCTGAAGTATCTCTTTGTACCCCTTCATCCTGAACCGCTGAGGCACTGTATCTGAATGAGCCGTCCTTCAGTTTGAATGAGGACTTTGATTCAAGTCTGGTTTCTGGTGGAAGAAACTGCATTGCATATCTTTCTACTATGGAAATATAGACATTTCTTTCTCTTTCAGACATCGAAGAGATATCAATATGCTTATTCTGTGGAATGATTGCATGATGTGCTGAGACATTTTTTTATCATTGAAGCATCGGCTGTGTCTGTCATATTCAACAGGCAGGTTACTTCGACCGATATTGAGAGTGCTGTTGCAACTACTTCTGGTGCTTCTTTAAAATGCTCTTCAGCAAGATACTGACAGTCACTGCGGTTGTATGTGATTGCCTTATACTTATCTCTTAATGTCTGTGTTGCTTCCAGTGTTTCATCAAGCGAATAGCCGTACATTTTATTCATATCAGCCTGAAGCTTAGTCTGATTGTATGGAAGTGGCGGTGCTGAAGTCTTGACTGCGTTAGTGAATGACAGATCACTGCTCTCAGGAAGTGCTGAAGCTATTTCATCTGCCTCCTGACTATCCATCACATATGAGCCATCATCCTTCTTGAATGTGAAGACTGCTTCCTGTCCACCAGTATTATAGACAGCTTCAATGTCATAATATTTCTGCTTTACATGATTTTTGATTGCATAGTCTCTTGCGACTACCAGTCCAAGAGTCGGTGTCATAACTCGTCCTACACTCATGGAAGCTTTTCATTGTTGCACTGAGGATTCTGGAATGGTTCACCCCAAAGCACAGATCAGCCATCGCTCTCGCATTGGCTGACCTGCCTAGTGATTCAAAATCTCTGCTGTCTTTTAGACTGGTGAATGCCTGTCTTATCTTGTCTGGCAGGTTATCATTGATAAGGACTCTTTTAACAGGTCCTCGGTAGTTGAAATATTTAATGAGTCCATCAATGAGTAGCTGTCCCTCATCATCAGGATCACCAGCATTGATGATTTCATCCGCCTTCTTCATAAGACTTCCTATCTGTCTTGTCCTTTTCTCCTTGCCTGAGGAGATCACCTTTTCCCAGTCCCTGTGATAGATGGGTAACTGTTCAAGTGTTCTGTTTCTGTCTTCTTCTATATCTTTCGGGTCCTTTAGTGACAGCATATGCCCCAAAAACACCAGATAACTGAGGTATCACCCTCAGTTATCACGGAATCATGTGTCTCTGGATGTGTAAAGAGTGCATCAGCGATGGCTCTTCCAAGTTCTGGCTTTTCTGCGATTATGAGTCTCATATTCTTTATCCTCCTTACTCAAGTAGTCGTAGATCACGTCTTGTTGCAAGCACTTCGATTGGGATGTGTCTGTTACCTACCACCATGATTGCCTGATGTGCTGGCTGTCGCTCTATCTGCATCATCTCATAGTCATAGAGACTTGTTAGCTTCGATAGTTCAGAAACTGAGTTCTTCTTAAGAGTCATATACACCTGATATGCTGAGTTATTGAATATCGCCTTGCCATGAGTAAGGATGGCAGGGTTTGTATATTCTACAACCTCCTGAG